>Ga0070716_100000303_pt1 | contig 19843 bp, 18 predicted proteins | sample LARL112metaG_FD_71395 | JGI IMG/M metagenome (GOLD analysis project Ga0070716, IMG submission 71395) | Corn, switchgrass and miscanthus rhizosphere microbial communities from Kellogg Biological Station, Michigan, USA - LAR L11-2 metaG | ecosystem: Host-associated > Plants > Roots > Rhizosphere... | reverse complement strand
GGTCGACATCGCGGTTTCGGACTGGCTGTGGGTCGCGCGCGAGCGGGCGCTCGGCGCCAAGCTGTTGTTCTATCCCTATTCGAGTGCTGTCGGCGCGGTCATGGTCAAGGCCGATTCCCCCCTCAAGCAGCTCGATGATCTCAAGGGCAAGGTGCTGGCGGTGGCCGGTGGCCCGATCGACAAGAGCTGGCTCATCATCCGCGCTGCGGCGCTTCGCCGCGGCGTCGACCTGAAGCGCGAGGCCAGCCTGCAATACGGCGCGCCGCCATTGATGTTCCAGAAGCTGCAGCAGGGCGAAGCCGACGCCGGACTGAATTTCTGGAATTTCTGCGCACGGCTAGAGACGCTCGGATACCGCTCCCTGATCGACGTCCGCGAGGCCGAAAAGGAGCTCGGCCTCAAGCAGCCCGTCGCCATGATCGGCTATGTGTTCTCCGAGCAATTCGCGGCGGGTCATCGCGACGCAATCAACCGCTTCGTCAAGATCGCGCAGGCCGCGAATGATCTGCTGCGGCAGTCGGACGGCGAATGGGACGCCCTGCGTCCGCTGATCAAGGCTGACGACGAGGCAACCTTCAACATCATGCGCCAGCGCACGCGGGAAGGCATGCCGCGCCGCTCGATCGACGAAGAAGCCTCCGATGCGCGCCTCCTGTTCCGAACACTGGCGCAGATCGGGGGTACGGAGCTGGTCGGTCCGGCCGGCGAGCTCGATGCCGGACTCTACTACTATCCCTCGGCCGCACACGGGGAATAGCGGGTGGCGCGCGTGCTGTCGGTCGCCGCATTGATCGCGATCTGGGCGATCGCGGCCCTGCTCGCGCATTCCCGCCTGCTGCCCTCGCCGCTCGGCGTTGCCGAGACCATCGTCGCCGACCTGAAGTCCGGCGAGCTGCCGCTCGAGATCGGATATACGCTGGCCCGTGTCATCGCATCGTTCTCGATCGCACTCGTGCTCGGCTCCGTCGCCGGCTATGCGATGGGGCAGTTCCGTGCGATCGATCGATATGCCGATCCCTGGCTGGTGGCGCTGATCAACCTGCCGGCGCTGGTGACCATCATCTTCGCCTATGTCTGGATCGGCCTCAACGAGACGGCGGCCATCCTCGCGGTCGCGCTCAACAAGTTGCCCAACGTCATCGTCGTGATGCGCGAGGGTGCGCGCGCACTCGATCCGGGACTCGACGAAATGGCGCGGGCCTACCGGCTGGCGCCGTTCACGCGGCTGCGTCACGTCGTAGCGCCCCAGCTTGCGCCGTATCTTGCGGCAGGGTCGCGCTCGGGCCTGGCGACGGCATGGAAGATCGTGCTGGTGGTCGAACTGATCGGGCGGCCCAACGGCGTCGGCTTTGTTCTCGGCAGCGCGTTTTCGCTATTCGACATGACCAAGATTCTCAGCTATGCGGTGACCTTCATCGTGCTAATGCTGGCGATCGAGAATTTCCTGGTGCAGCCATTTGAACGACGCGCGCAACGCTGGCGACCGCGACGCCCTTGAGCTTCGCATCTCTTCCAAGGTCTACCGCGCGGCTGACGGCACGGCCGTCGAAGTCCTTCGTGGCCTCGAGCTTGGTCTCGAGGCCGGCCAGTTCGGAGTGCTGCTGGGCCCGTCGGGTTGTGGCAAGACCACCACGCTGCGGATCGCCGCCGGACTCGACCCGGATTTTTCGGGACATTGCCGCACGCCCGGATCGGGCCGCCTCGGCATCGTGTTCCAGGAGCCGCGATTGCTGCCCTGGCGCACGGTGGAGCAGAACATTCGCCTGGCGCTGCGGCCCGAGCAGGCGGACACCGACCTCCGCGATCTCCTCGATACGCTCGGCCTGTCCTCGCATCTTCCTCGCTATCCCGGCGAGCTCTCCCTCGGGCTGGCGCGTCGTGTCGCGATTGCGCGCGCCTTTGCAGTGCGGCCCGACTTCCTGCTGCTCGACGAGCCCTTCGTCTCGCTGGACGAGGCGACGGCCGCGCGGCTGCGCGAGGAGCTCGTGGCGCTGACCGAGCGCGGCCATGTCACGACGCTACTGGTGACTCACGATGTGGAGGAAGCCATCCGCCTCGCCGATCGCCTGTTCTTCCTGTCGGACCGGCCTGCCCGCATCGTCCTGGAGCGATGTCTGCCGCCGCCACGCGGCGCGCGCAGCCCCGAGATCATCTCGGCGATCCGGGAGGAGCTGCGCGGACAGCTCGCGGACCCCCAGGCGTCAGGCTAGCTTGCTCTCGATCGCAAAACGCACCAGCTCGGACGAGGTGCGGATGCCGAGCTTCTGGCGCATGATCGAGGAGGTGTTGGCGATGGTCTTGTAGGAGGCGTTGACCATCCAGGCGATCTCCGACAGGCTCTTGCCGGAGCCGAGCAGCCGCAGGATCTCGATTTCCCGCGGCGTCAGCTTGGCGAGACGTCCCTCCGCCGAGGTGGCGCGGGCGAAGGCAATGCCCTGCGCTAGCGCCGGTGGCAGGAACACTCCGCCACCAGCGACCGCGCGGATCGCCTTGACCAGATCGGCCGGATCACCCGACTTGGACACATAGCCCTTGGCGCCGCTGTCGATGGCGCGTGCCGCGAAGATCGGATCGTCGTTCATGCTGAAGACGATGATGCGGGCGTTCGCATCGCGCGCCAGGATGCGCCGGGCCAGTTCGAATCCGGACACGCCGGGCAGATTGATGTCGAGCACCGAGACGTCCGGGCGCTCGGCGACAAACGTTTCAAGGCCGGTCTCGGCGCTCGGCGCCTCCAGGATGACGATGTCGGGATCGTCCGCCATCAAGGCCCGGCAGCCCGAAGCCACGATCGGATGGTCATCGACGATCAGGACACGCATCGCAAACTCCACCGCGACGCATCACCAGGCAATCGAGGCATTGTGCAGGACAGACGAAAATACTGTACCGTTCAATTAGATAGCCGTCGATTTGTCCTGTCAACGCCGTTGGCAGACGCAACTGCTTCGAGACGGCGGACGGGAATCCTTAACGATGTGGCGGACGTTCTCGCTGCGCAGGCGCCTCAACCTGCTTCTGGCCCTGGTTCTGGTCCTGGGGCTCGCGATCAATATCGGGCGGCTCTTGCTGGAAGCAGGTCCGCGCGTCCAGGCCGAAGACCAGAGCGTCGTCAGGCTCGCCCGCGAGTTCGTTCAAACGCTGGTCGCCGATCTCAGCGAGTCCGCCGAACCGGATGCGCGGCTCGACCAGATCGTCACGCAGCTTGGCGACCTCCGCCACGTCAGCATCACCCGAATCCGCGGCGGCACCGGCCGCGCTCCTCCCTTGCCCCCTCATCAAGATACCACCGCCGACGCGCCAACGGTGCCCGGCTGGTTCGTCACGCTGATCCATCCGGAGCAAACGACCGTCAACCTGCCGGTCATCGTCAACGGAAGATCGCTGGGGATGCTCGTCATAACCTCACATCCGACCGACGAAATCGCCGAGATCTGGGACGGCATCGTCACCCAGCTCGAAGTGGGCAGCGCGATCGTGGTCATCCTGTTCGCCATCACCATCATGGTCATGAACCGGGCGCTGGATCCCATCCAGTCGCTCGTTGCTGCGATGAAAAGCATCGCGGCGGGGCATTACGAGACCCGGGTCACGCCGGGCGGCCCGCCCGAGTTCGCAGCGATCGGCGGTCAATTGAACGATCTGGTGGCGACGCTTGGTCAGTCGTTGCAGGACAAGCAGCAGCTTGCCGAAAAAATCGTCTCGCTGCAGGATGCCGAGCGCAAGGACGTCGCGCGTGAGTTGCACGACGAATTCGGTCCGCATCTGTTCGCACTGCGCGCCCATGCCTCGGCGCTGGCGCAAGCCGCGGGCGCGGAAGCGCCTGATATCCCCTCCTTGCGTAAGCACGGCGACAGCATTTTGGCGCAGGTCAACACGCTGCAGCATGTCAACCGCCGCGTGCTCGACCGGCTGCGTCCGGTGGGTCTCAGTGAGCTCGGCCTTGCCGATGCGCTCGGCGCCCTGATGCGGCTGTGGCGCGAGGCCAATCCCGGCGTGACCATCAAGACCTCGATCTCCCCGGAACTCGGCCGTCCGGGCGACACCGCGGAGCTCACGATCTATCGCATCGTTCAGGAAGCGCTCACCAACGTCTTCCGCCACTCGGGCGCAACCCATGTCGACATCGCCATCGAACCGGCCGCGCCGCCCAAGGGCCTGCCGGCCGCCGGCGCTGCCATTTTGCTTCGCGTCCGCGACAATGGCGCAGGCTTGCCGGCCGACCACAGATCCGGTTTTGGCCTGATGGGCATGCGCGAGCGGGTGCTGGCGCTGGGCGGCACCCTGACCGTCGCGTCAAGCGAGCAAGGCGTGCTGGTCGAGGCCCTCGTGCCGAACGGATCGCCGCCCTAGCGTGAACGTCGCAGGCGGCCTTTCACGTGATCTCGCACCGCACCCGATGGCGAAGTGGCTACCGCTTGATTGCAAGGCGCTCTCTTGCCTGCTTTAATTTGCCACGATTGAAGCCGCCTCGGAACGACAACAATGGGCCGGCCGTGACGCGATTTCTCATTGTGGAGGATCACCCGCTGTTTCGCGAAGCGCTGGGGAGCGCCGTCCGCGGGGCAGCAGAGGATGCCGAGATTTTGGAGGCCGCCTCGATCGACGAAGCGACCGCGGTCCTGTCGTCGACGCCGGCCATCGACCTCATCCTGCTCGACCTGTCGATGCCGGGCACGACCGGTCCCCTGGGCCTGATCAGAATCCGCAAAGCCTATCCCAAAAATCCAGTCGTCGTGGTTTCGGCCTACGAGGAGCCGCAGGTCATCGCCAGCATCCTGGCCTTCGGGGTCTCGGGCTATATCCCGAAATCCACCCCGAAAAGCGAGATCACCCGCTCCATCGTCGAGGTCCTGCGCGGCGGGATTTGCCTGCCGAGTACCTATCGCGACGTGGCCGGCGATCCGCAACTCAAGGACCAGAACCGCGAGCTCCTGAAGCGGCTGCACGACCTGACGCCGCAGCAGCTGCGGGTCCTCGACATGCTCGGCCGCGGCCTGCAGAACAAGCAGATCGCCCACGAGCTCGACATCAGCGAGACCACGGTCAAGGTTCACGTCTCCGACATCCTGCGCAAGCTCAACGTGCTGAGCCGGACGCGCGCGATCATCGAAATCGGAAAAATCGATTTCACCAAGTTCGGCGACCATGCGGCCGGAAAGCGCGCACACAAGACGGTTTGATACGCCTCTCGTCGTCATGGCCGGGCAAAAGCGCGAAGCGCGTCTTGCGCGCATTCGCGCAGATGTCCCGGCCATCCGGTCTTGGAAGCGCAAAAGAAAGTCGTAGGTGCCCGCGTCAAGCGCGGGCATGACGACCTTTGTTCCTGCAAGCGCGCGTGCGCTGACGTTACGTCAGCAGGAAAGACAGCAGCGCGCGCATTTCCGCCGGCTTGACCGGCTTCTTCAGGACCTCGAGGCCGAGGCGGCCGGCTTCACGGGCCGCCGCCTCGGAATAATCGGCAGTCACGAGCATCGCCGGAATGTTCATCTGGGTGTGCCGCCTCACCTCCTCGACCGCAACGAGGCCATTGCGATCGAGATCGAGGTGCAGATCGGCAATGATGGCATCCGGTGCTTCGCCGAGCGCGCTGAGACGTTCCAGGGCTTCTTCAGTCGACACCGTCGTCGCCACGTCGCAGCCCCAGCTCTCCAGCAGCACCGCCATTGCCTCGGCGCTCAAGCCGTCATTCTCGATCAGGAGGATCTTGGCCCCTTCGAGACCGCCGCACTGCACGTCGAGGCGCTGTACCTCGCGCGCGGCCTGCGGCACATCCGCCCGATCCGCGCGATCGAGCTCGATCGAAAAAGTCGCCCCGCGCCCGAGGCGCGAGGAGACGCGGACATCGTGTTTCAGCGCGGTCGCGAAGCGTCGGACGATCGAGAGTCCGAGCCCGAAACCGGCCTGATCCCCGAGGCTGGATTCGCCACGCTGGAACTCGGTGAAGATCGCCTCCTGCTGCGCCGTCGCGATACCAGGTCCGGTATCACAGACCGCGATGCGAACCCGCTTCCCGTGCGGCCGGCATCCAATCAAGACCCCGCCCGTGCGGGTGTATCGCAGTGCGTTCGCCAGCAGGTTCTGCAGGATCCGGCGCAGCATCATCGCATCCGAAACCACCGCCAGCGACGACGGACAGATTCGCAAATCGAGCTTGTGCTTGGCGGCCACCGGCGCGAATTCCCGAAGCAGCGGTTCGAAGACCGTGGAGATCAGGATCGGCCGCATCTCGGGGCGCAGCGCGCCGGCGTCGAGCTTGGCGATGTCGAGCAGCGAGCGCAGGAGATCCTCGAGCGTCACCAGCGAACGCTCGACCTGGTCGACCAGCTTCAGCGCGCCGTCCTGATCGATCATCTCCGCAAGCGTCGACAGCGTCAGGCGCGCGGCATTCACCGGCTGCAGCAGATCGTGCGTCACCGAGATTAGCACGGACGATTTCAGGGAACTCGCCGCCTCGGCCTGCTGCTTGGCGCGGTACAGGCTTTCATTGGCACGCTCGATCGAATGCACCGCCTCGCGCAATTGGCGGGTGCGGTCGCGGACCTGGTGATCGAGCGCAATGGCGGTCTCGAACAGCGAGAACGCATTGAGCTGCTGGTCCATCGAGCGTTCGACGCGCGACATCAGCGCCGCGTTGATCTTGCGCAGCTTCGCAGCCTCGTGCTGCAGCTCCGCGAGCGACGGGTTTCGCGTCGTCTCGGTCACGCCGGCCGCCTTCCGATCGCGACGCCGGTCAAGGTCTGGTTCACATGCATCGAGCCGTACTGCTCGCCATAGGTGTGAAACCCGACCACGCGATTGTCGCGGTAGAGTTCGGACATCTCGCGCGCGAACTGATGCTGCTCGGCATCGAGCCGCCGGAGAATGCATTCGAACCCGATGTAGATCGAAACCTCGCCGATCTCGTCCCGCATTTCCGAGAACACGTCGCGCGTCGCGTCGACCGGATTGCGCGATCGCGCCGCGGTCAAGACCATGCCCTCGTCGATCGCACAGAAGAAGCGCAGCGAGCCGTCAGGGTCCACCCGCTGGATCGAGCGCGCGTAATAGCTCCCGCCGACCCTAACCAGCACCGGATGGGAGGCGAAGGAGAACGGATCCAGCTTGTCGTCGACGATGCCGACGGCGCGCGAATATTCTTGCCCCGCGGGCTCCGCATTGAGCTCCTTGACGACGCGCTGCTCCAGGTCGGCCTCGGTGACGACCATCTTGGTCGAGGTCGGTTCGAAATTGTCGCATTTGAACAGGCGGAACGGCAGCGAGGTTTTCAGCAGGATCAGCACCGCGCTGTCGGTGTAGGCCCTGCCTTCGAAGAACACGAAGGTCTGCTCGAAGCGCAGCCCATCCCCGGCCGAGCCGCCGACCAGCGGGATGTTGTCCAGCGAGGCATAGAGCGCGGACATGATGGCTTCCTCGCGCTTGCACATGCCGTCGATCAGGACGAGGCCGAACGAGCGCTCATCGTCGATGTCGGAGCCGCTGCGCAGCAGCTTCTGCCGGAGCTCTCGGCCGGCACTGCGTCCCTCTTCCACCCGGAATCCCGAGAGGCCGAAGATCGGCCTCGCAACTGCGGCGAAATCGTCGGCGCTGAACGCCAGGGCGACCACGCTGTTCTCTTCCCAGCCGTCAGGGGCAAGTTCGCCGGCGGTGGTGCAGCCATAGACCGGCGTATCGCCGAAATGCATCGCGATCTCGGCGATGAAATGATGCGGATCATAATGCGGCGACAGGAAAATAAGCACCATTGCCAACCCATCGGACGGCAACTGGGCCGCGAGGTCGGCGACGGCATCGGTGACGGTGTCCGCCTTGGACTTGGCGGTCGCCACGCCGGAGGTACTCTCAAACCGAAGATCGGTTTGCCTCACTTGGCTTCTCCCGGGACTGCAACCTTGGTCTTTCGCCAAGTCGGTCAACGATAGGGTCTTTTAAACGACGCCGCAACCAGACCCGGGTTGATCCAAAGCAAAGACGAACGCGCCGGAAGCGTAGAAATTTGCCGCGTCGGAACGGTCGAGGCGTCTCCGACGTGACCGTTGAAGGGGGCTCACATGAAGAGTTGCTACATGCGTTTTGCGGCGCTGGCCGCGTTCGCCTGCATGATTGCACCGGCAGGCGCGGCGGAGGGAGACGCGGTCGCGGGCAAGGCGGTGTTCCAGCGCACCTGCCAGAACTGTCATGCAGTCGAGATCGGGGTCAACAAGATCGGTCCCAGCCTCTGGAACGTCGTGGGACGCCAGCCCGCCAGCGTCCCGGATTATGCCTATTCGGAAGGCATGAAGGCCAACAAGTCGCCCTGGGCAGCCTCGTCGCTCGATGCCTATCTCGCCGATCCGCGCGGCGACGTCCACGGCGTCAAAATGTTCTTCAAAGGCCTTCCGGACACCAAGGATCGTGCCGACGTGATCGCCTATCTGCAGACCTTGAAGTAGGCGCCGAGACGGTTTTAGCCGATATCGAACTTCACCCCCTGCGCAAGCGGCAGCGTCCGGCCATAATTCACCGTATTGGTGGCGCGGCGCATATAGGCCTTCCAGGCATCCGAACCGGACTCGCGCCCCCCGCCCGTCTCCTTCTCGCCACCGAATGCGCCGCCGATCTCGGCTCCCGATGGCCCGATATTGACATTGGCGATGCCGCAATCGGAGCCGCGCGCGGAGAGAAAGGCCTCCGCCTCGCGCAGGTCATTGGTGAAGATCGAGGAGGACAGGCCCTGCGGGACGGCATTGTGCTGGGCGAGCACCGCGTCGAAATCGCGGTACGGGATCACGTAGAGGATCGGCGCGAAGGTCTCCCGTTCCACCGGTCCGGTCTGCCCTGCGATCTCGACGAGCGCGGGACGCACGAAATAGGCCTCGGACCGGCCTCCAACCATGACCCGCTCGCCGCCGAACACGATGCCGCCGGCAGCCCTGGCGAGATCGAGAGCCGCCTGCATCTGCTCATAGGCCATGCCGTCGATCAGCGGACCGACCAGGGTGGCGGGCTGCAGCGGATCACCCGTCGTGACGGATTGATAGGCCTTTTTCAGGCGCGGCACGAACGTCCCGTAGACATCCTCGTGCACGAAGAGGCGCCGCAGCGTGGTGCAGCGCTGGCCCGCGGTGCCCATTGCCGCAAAGGCGACCGCACGCAGCGTCAGGTCGAGATCGGCACTGGGCGTAACGATCGCGGCATTGTTGCCACCGAGTTCGAGAATGGCCCGGGCAAATCGCTTTGCAAGCCTCGGACCGACATTGCGGCCCATCGCAGTCGAACCGGTCGCCGAGACCAGCGGGACCTTCGGGTGATCGACCAGAACTTCACCGACATCGCGGCCACCGATGAGCAGTGTGGCGAGCCCTTCCGGCGCTTCGCCGGCCTGTTGACGGAAGCGCGCCAATGCCCGCTCGAACAGCGCTGATGTCGTGAGCGCCGTGAGTGGCGCCTTCTCCGACGGCTTCCAGACCGTGCTGTTGCCGCAGACCAGCGCCAGCGCCGCATTCCAGGCCCAGACTGCCACGGGAAAGTTGAAGGCCGAAATGATGCCGGTGACGCCGAGCGGGTGCCAGCTCTCCATCATCCGGTGCTCGGCCCGTTCGGTCGCAATCGTCAGGCCATAGAGCTGGCGCGAGAGACCGACGGCGAAATCGCAGATGTCGATCATCTCCTGGACTTCGCCAAGACCTTCGGAAGCGATCTTTCCGACCTCGATCGACACCAGCCGTCCGAGCGCCGGCTTGCTGGCGCGGAGTTCCTCGCCGAACAGCCTGACGAGTTCGCCACGTTTCGGCGCCGGGACCAGACGCCACTGCAGGAACGCCGCGTGGGCTTTGTCGATCGCGCGTCCGGCACTGTCCGCATCCGTCTCTTGGACACGGGCGATGATTTCGCCCGTGATGGGCGAGCGGGCCGGCAGCGTGCCGCCGGCATGAGTTGCGGGGTCGACACCAAGCTCGCCGAGCAGGCGCGCGACTTCGGCGCCCAGTTTGGAGTGGCCAGTCTCGATTGCATCGGCTTCGGACATCATCATTCTTTCCAGCGCGCCCTGCCGGAACCCCGGCAGCGGCGGCTTCGATTGGCGAGGGCCTGATAATAGGAATTTCGCGGCCTCATCGCCATATCGGCGCGGGCCAGAACCGCCGGCTTTCGAAGCACGGCCGGCCTTACGTCTTCGGCTGGTTCGCGGCCTCGCCCATGGCGCAGTCGCGCCAATTCGCGGTGACGCAGCCGGTCGGCCAGCCGCCGCCGAGCGCGATGAACAACGCCGCGGTATCGGACAGCCGGTTGGCATCGGTCTGCACCCGAACGATCACAGCCGTCAGATACGTGGTTTGCGCGTTGAGCAGCGCGAGCTGATTGACCTGGCCCTCATTGAGCTGCTTGCGCACGATGTCGAGACTGGCCTTTGCAGTCTCTTCCGAATGCACCGCCGCCTTCATCGCGTGCGCGTCCGACTGCAGCGCCCGCAGCGCATCGGCAACATTCTGGAATGCTGCTATCACCGTCGAGCGATACTGCGCATCGGCCTGATCGAGCGCGGCTTCAGCCGCCTTCTGCTTGTGGTAGAGCGTAAAACCGTCGAAGATCGGCGCCGTCACGCCGGCAGCGACGGTGTAGAATCCGGTGCCGGGAGCGAACGCCTGCGCAAAATTGTAGGAGCTCGATCCGCCATTGGCCGAGAGCAGGATATTCGGCAGGCGCGCGGCGATCGCAACCCCGATCTGCGCGCTCGCCGCGTGCATATTCGCCTCCGCCGCGCGCACGTCGGGACGCTGTTCGACCAGCCTCCCCGGCAGGCTGACAGGCAGGTTTGCCGGCAGCTTCAGATGCGCGAGATCGAATGTCTGCCTGATCTCGTCCGCCGACAGCTGGCCGGCCAGCGCGGTCAACAGGTCGCGCTGCTGGGCGAGCTGTTTCTCCAGCGGCGGAAGCAGCTGTTCGGCCGCCGCAAGCGCCGCCTCCTGCGCCAGCACGTCGGCCAGCGCGGCCTGGCCAAAACTCTGCTGCCGTTTGAGAATGTCGAGGGAATCGCGGTCGAGCGCGATGACGCGGCGTGTCCCCTCGATCTGACCGCGCAGCGAGGCCTCCTGGATCGCCGCCGTCACGACATTGCCGGTCAGCGCCAGATAAGCGGCCTCGAGCTGGAATAATTGCTGTTCCGTCACGGCATCCAGGCTTTCGACGGCGCGATAATTGCCGCCCCAGATGTCCGGCACGAAGGCGACGGTGAGCTGGTTCGTCACCAGTGAATATTCGGTCTGCGGCACCGCACCGAGATCGCCGCCGAACACGCTGCCGGCATTCGAGAGCAGCAGCTGCGAGGACGTCGAATTGCCGGCGAGCTGCGGTGCCCAGAGCCCGCGCTGTGCCAGCGCGTTGAATTTTGCAATTCTGATCGCTGCCTCCGCTGACTGCAGCGTCGGATTGTGCTCGACCGATTGCCGGATCAGATCGTTGAGCGGCTGCGAGCGAAATGCGGCCCACCAGCGCGCGGAGACATCCGCGCCGGTGACAAAATGCTGACCTGCAACCTGCGGACCGCCCTTGCCTGGACTGGGGGAAGCCAATCGTCCGGGCACGTAGCCATCGACATCCGGCGCCGCCGGGGGCACGAAATCGGGACCGACGCAACCTGAGATGGCCAGCGCCAGCAGAACCGCGACAGCGGCTGCAAGATGTGCACGTGGGTTACCGTCAGTCGCTGCGAACGGCAGTCGTTGATCACCTCGCCCCAATCGCAGCATATGATCCCCTTTGCTCCGCGCCTTGGCGATCGATCTATAGCTTCAGCGATCGCCGCTTCGCCACCCGCCGTGACCTCGTCTTAACGGCTTTCTGGCCACGCGCCAAAAGAGTCCGGCGAAGCACCGGCAGACGGTCGGGAGCGCGAGATGTCAGATGGAGCGGCCGCCGACCGCCAAAATGGTCAGCGGACGTTGCATCCAATTGCCGATGCCAATGAGAGATTGCCGCGATACACATCCCGCCGCTGTTGGGCGCGAATGGCTTGGCGGTGCGCTCAAACGGGCGGCGAATGCCCCAACTTTGAGCAACGGCCCGACGCATCCTTGCCGGGTATGAGGATGCGCCGGGCCTAACCCACACCGGGACCGTTAACCGACGTCGGCTGTCTACAATCAAGCAAATGTCGTGCCGGGCTTCTGGGGCGCGCGCGGCTGCTGGGGGCAAAATCCGACGCTCAGATATCAGAAGAAGGCCTCGATGCCGATGATGGGAATACCGAGGGATTTGAAGCTTGCATGGGTCGCGGCGACCGATCCGTCGAGATCGATGCCGCGGCAGGCCTCCTCGATCACCACGGCCTCAAAGCCGGCGCGGCGCGCATCCTCGGCCGAGTAGCGGACACAGAAATCAAACGCCAGGCCGACGAAGAACAAGGTGTTCGACGCGCGTTCGCGCAGGTAACCGGCAAGGCCGGTCGGGGTGGTGTGGTCGTTTTCGTAGAAGGCCGAATAGGAGTCGATGTCGTGATGCATGCCCTTGCGTACCACGAGGCTCGCGCTGTTGATGTCGAGTTCGTCGTGAAAGTCCGCGCCCGGGGTGCCCTGGACGCAATGAACCGGCCAGAGCACCTGTGGTCCGTAGGCGAGATCGATCATCTCGAACGGACGCTTGTTCTGGTGATTGGTCGCGAAGGAGACGTGATGGCCTGGATGCCAATCCTGGGTCAGCACGACATTGTCGAACTTTTCGGCGATGCGGTTGATCGCCGGAACGACCTTTTCACCGCCGGGTACGGCGAGCGCGCCGCCGGAGCAGAAATCGTTCTGCACGTCGACCACGATCAGAACATCGCTTTTCGAAACCTTCATCCTCAAAACTCCGATAAACGCGGCGGCATCATAGGATGGATCGGCGTGCCTCAGAAGTGGGGGATTTTGGGCCCGGCCGCGCCATGCCGGGGCCGTGCATGTCCAGATGGAGGATGCCGGCCAGCAGAGGCCGCTGCTCCCCTCTGACCGGCGCCGGGGCGAAAGTTGGGCAGCTCTGGAGCATTTCCGTGTCGACCTTGCAACACTCTTCGTGTTCCTGGGCCGGAACACAACTTAAGATTCGCAAGGGCCTGCGGCCGCGACTAGTGTGCGGTCTTTCCTGTCCCAGCAGCCCTGGGGCCCGGACTGACCATCCGGTGCAATGATCGGACGTTGTTGTGAGGAGTAGCGTCAATGAATTTCGTGAGTTCCGGGGACGAATCCAATCCGAACGACCCCAACGATCCTCTGCACTATGCGCCGCGCGCGGTGCGCAACAAGGCGAACCCGCAGGCGAGGCCGGTTCGCCCCACTTCAACTCCGTCCGGGTTTGATGAGATGCTCACGGACGCCGTCGCAAGATCGAGGCGTCATCCGCTCGACCCCGAAATCGTCCCCGATCGACCTCGCGCCCGGTTCGGTCTTGCCAGCCGCTTCGCCGCGTTAATCGGCGTCGTCGCGATCATCGGCTTCCTCTTCTTCAGCATGATTCCCAAGTCACAAGGAAGCGATCCGACATCGGCTGGAGCGGCCAAGGTAACCGACGACTCTCAAGCGCTGCTGCAAAAATTCGTCCAGTTCGAGAAATCACAAGAGAACAAATCGGCTGGCGCGCCTCAAACGACGCCGGATGACTCCCAGACGCTTGACTCCCAGACGCTGCTGCAAAAATTCGTGCAGTGGCAACAAAAGCAGCGATAGTCGACAGCGCACGCGCGTTGCGCTCTCTGCCTCGGGTTCATGCGCGGACGACAGCCCCACGTCTCGTTCCGCTGTCGGGCTCTGGCGTGCGGCGTCCGGTCGGCCCCGCAGGATTGCCGGACGATAAGGCTGCACGGCAGGCGCTCGACGCCCTTCCATTGCTTCCCGGCGCGACCAAGTTCGACGAGATTCATGTCCACGCTGGTCAGCGGCGGCCGCGTTGCGTCGGCAATATCTCCCAATCGTCAGAGCCAACCAGCGAGACCGCATCCGGAATCTGGAGACCCTTCTCGCGCAGCGCGTCGGCAACGCCGCGTGCGATCTGATCACCGCGCTCTCGGAGAGAAGGAGATCGACGATCCGAGCGCGGTTTGACCAATCGCCCTGCCGGTGACGAAAACGAAGGTCGCTACCAGGATCTGCGCCGAACCCCAGCTGCCTCAAACCACGGCCCTGCCGGCCTTCCTCGCTACCTGCTTCTGCACGAAATACATCGCCACCAGTGCGACCACCGAGGTTGCGATGACGATGAAGCCGAGGCGGTCGAAATGCCGGAGCGAGCCGTCGCCGTTCTGCGCGATGACCGCTGCGGCAAGCGCCGATCCAAGTCCGCCGGACAATTGCTGCAACGAAGCGCTGATTGCGCTGAAGGCGCCGCGCTGGTGTGGCGCGGGGATCGCCGAAATGAGCGCCTGCGACGGGATCATCCGCGAGAAGATGCCGACGAACATCAATACACTGACCGCAATCACGAGTGCCAGCCCCACCTGGCCCAAATGGGTGTAGATCAGCACCATGACGATCGTCATGGCCGTGCCGAACACGAAGGTCGGAAATTTTCCGAACGCATCGCTAGCGCGGCCGACAAGCGGGCCGATGAAGACGCTGAACAGCCCCGAAACGAGGTAGATCGTCGGAAGGTGCACGATGTCGATGCCGAGATTGTGTATCGTGTAGGCGCTGCCGAACGGCATCAGCATGTAGCCGCCAGTCGCGAGTAAGGTGGTGACGCCGAATGCGAGCGTATAGCTCGGCTCGCTCACGGTCGCGAGCAGATGCGCAAAGGCGCCCCTTTCCTGCTTTAGCCGCAAATGGCCATCCACCGGCCGCATCAGCAGCAGGACGGCCAGAATCACAGCGATCGCAAACCCAACGATCGCGCCAAATGCGACGTGCCAGTTCCAATAGTTGGCGAGGAATAGTCCAATTGGGATGCCGAGCACCTGACTTGCGGCAAAGGCCGTCTGCACATAGCCCATCACGCGGCCGCGCAGGCGAAGCGGAAACAGGTCGGTGATGATGGCGAGCACGACGGAGCCGACCACGCCTCCGAACACCCCGGTCACCACGCGACCAAGGAGGAGCACGTGATAGTTCGGCGCCAGCGCGCAAAGCGTCGTGCCGGCCGTGAAGCCGACGTAGAAAAAGAGCAACAGACGCTTACGGTCGAAGCGATCGGCAAAACCCGCCGCGAGCACGCCCGAAATGCCGGCACTGAAGGCATAGGCCGAAACTGCCACGCCGAATTGCGCGGCACTGATGTTCAAGGCCGGCATCAGGATGGCGCCGAGCGGCGACATGATGATGAAGTCGAGGATGATCGTGAACTGAACGAACGCCAGCAGGGCCACCAGCCCCGACTGGTAGCGCGAAAACCCGCGCTCCAGTTCCCGATCATCGTCGATCGGCGCGGCCAGGGTCTGTTCGGTCATGTCTGTTCTTTCCGGAGACGGCTTCGGGAGAGACGACATAGCGATATGCGACGGCGGAAGACAGCCAAATCTTTGTTATGAACACACCGCGGCGACACTCAGCCCGGACCAGATCGCTCGGACCGGATCGCATCGGTAGCGACGACAAGCGTCGGAGGGTAGCTACGACGCTGTTCGGATGGCGCTATCAGAGGCGAAGAAATGGATCCGTGACATCAGGCCGGTACTGATCGAGCCTGAGCCACCAGACGAGCTAGCTCAGATCCGCATTTCCGGACTGTCCCGATGCTGCCTCCGTTCCCAGAATGGCGAATTCGGCCAGCGGCGCTCAAGCGCGTACCATGGTCGACGCGCCGCGCCGCATCGCCTCCGCGCGGAGGGGACGCTCGAACTGCTCGCGCCTAATCTTTGGCGCTATCCGAAATGTTTGGGGCCCGAGAGGGCCGCGTGCGTTCCATTTCGGCCGAGCCTCGCGCGTCGCAATATCGTGAGGCCGCACGCCGCGCATTTCTCGATTTCCTCACGATGCGCCGCACGACCTAGGGCTCGACGTTCTCGCGCACCCCGGCCGGCAGTGCCTCCCAGACGCGAATGAGCTCACCGACGGACGTGAGCTGCATCTTGCGCATCACGTTGCCACGGTGGAGCTTGACGGTGATCTCGCTGATGCCGAGATCGAAAGCGATCTGCTTGTTCAGGCGGCCGGCCGCAACTTCTCGCAGGACCTGACGTTCACGCGGGGTAAGCAGCGCGAGTTTGCTTAGATGCTCCTGCACGACCCTCGCGTGCGCCCGCTGCTTGATGTCGCGCTCAATGCCAGCCGTGATCGCGTCGAGCAGGGTCTGGTCGCGCACCGGCTTCGTCAGGAAGTCGACCGCTCCCGCCTTCATCGCTTGCACCGACATCGGGATGTCGCCGTGAGCCGTGATGAAGACAACCGGCTTGGTGTTGCCGCTTTCGACCAGCCGGTGTTGGAGATCCAGGCCGCTCACGCCGGGCATCCGCACATCGGCGACAAGGCAGCCTGGCCGATCAGGAAGCTCGGCCTCGAGCAGGTCGCGCGTCGAGCCGAAGCTGATCGCGTCAAGGCCGACCGACAGCATGAGCTCGTGCAACGCCTCGCGGAGGCCGTCGTCATCGTCAACGAGGATGACCAGCGGGCGATTCGCTTCGGTCCGATCGCCTGCGGGCCCGGATTGCTCGAGCGCCCTGCTCCGATAACTCATGGTTGTTTCTCCTTTCCGGTCAGAGCCCCGCCAATCGCTGCGAGCAACTTTTGCCCGTCGAAAGGCTTGCGGAAGAACCTATCGTGCTTTGCCTGCGGCAGCTCGGCGATCTCGTGGCGGCCGGTGATCAGGATCACTGGCAAATCGGGGCGTCTCTGGTTCATCAGGCGCTGCAGCTCGAAGCCGTCGACGCCCGGCATGCCGATGTCCGTGATCAGACAATCGATCTCCGCCACGACATCATCACTGTTGAGCAGCGTCTGTGCCGACGAGAATGCGTGCACGGCGTGCCCCGCCGACTCGAGAAGATCCTGAAGGGATTCGAGCAGCCGATGATCATCATCGACGATCGCTAGGACACACTTCGGTTTGGACATCCTCACGAGCTTCCTGAACGTCTGGAATGTGTGACCGGGATCTGCAGCTTTTCGGCGATCCGCACCAGGTCGGCGAGCGACGCTGCCCGCATCTTCTGCATGATCTTGCTGCGGTGGATTTGAACGGTGATCTCACTGATGCCGAGTTCCGCAGCCGCCTGCTTGTTCAGGAGCCCGCTGACCACAAGCGGCAGCACCTCCCGCTCCCGCGGCGTAAGTCTTTCCAGGCGACGACCAAGCTCGGCCAGCTCCGCCCGTGCCGATCGTTGAATGCGGTCCCGATCGATCGCCGCCCGGACTGCAGTGATCAGATCGTTCTCCCCGACCGGCTTGGTCAGAAAGTCGACGGCGCCGCCCCGAATGGCACGCACCGATGACGGAATGTCGCCGTACCCCGTGATGAAAACGATCGGCGGATGAACATCCTTGGACAGCTGCTTCTGAAATTCAAGGCCGTTGATGTCGGGCAGATCGACGTCGAGAATCAAGCACGCAGGGAGATCTGGCTTCGCATAGGCGACATAGTCTGCGGCTGCGGCGAACGTCTCGGCGCGCCACCCCAGGGACTCCAACAGGTCGCCGAGTGCTTCACGCAATCCAGCATCGTCATCCACCACGAAGACGATCTCCTCGCGCGAGCTCATGGCAATTCACTCGCTGCCAACGGAAGCGTGAACGCGACGGTCGCTCCACACGTTTCATTGTTGGCGGTCCAGAGGCGGCCGCCATGCGCTTCGATAATCGAACGACTGATGATGAGCCCCATCCCCGTCCCGTGCGGCTTGGTGGTGAAGAACGGCTCGAAGACGCGTTCGGCGTCCTTGAAACCCATTCCGGCGTCGCGAATCTCGACGCGGATCGCGTCGAAGCCGTCACGAGATGATCGTATCTGGAGCGAGCGCGCGCCGTCGACCATCACATCCATTGCCTCCATTCCGTTTCGGATCAGGCTCACGAACACCTGCAGCACCTGGATGTGATCGAGCGCGACTGACGGCAAATCCGGCTCGAGATTCGTTTCGATATGAATGTCCCTGGCCGAGATCTCGTCAGCCATAAGTAGACAGACTTCCCCGATCACACGGTTGAGGTCTTCCGACGACCTGGCCTGCGGCGTCCGGCGGAACAGAGCGCGGATGCGGTTGATGACATCAGCCGCCGAGTTGGCGTTCCGCGTGATGCGCTCGGCCGTGATCTTCGCACGTGCAACATTCGGAGGTTCGGCGGACAGCCAACGGTGGCACGCCTGCGAATTGGCGACGATTGCCGCCAGCGGCTGATTTATTTCGTGGGCGATCGAGGCGGAAAGCTCGGCCAGGCTTGCAGCCTGAGTCGCTTGCGCGAGCCTGTCCGAGGCGCGCCGCCGCGCGTCTTCCGGCATGCTTTCTACACCCGGGCAGGCCTCTCTCTCGCCGTGACCAGAACACCGGGCGGTCTGATTGAGATAAATCAGTCCATTCAAGCCGAGACATGCGGCAAGAAAGACTGCCCACCGGAGATTGGTGTCCTGTTCTACGACCGAGTGCCATCCGACCACGATGATGAAAGCGCTCACGGCGAGGCCGAATACCGCGGTTGACAGCAGGCTGACCCGCCTGCCTCCGAGAATGCTGATCCCCGCCGCAGTGACAAGCAGGCCGGAAGGCTCGTTGGCCAACCAGGTGAGGACGATGCCGGCGGCCCCAATCGCAACCGGCAAAGGGTAACGTTCCAGAGGGAAGCCCGAATTTGTCATCACGGGGTGCTCTTGGCGGACTGCGCCCCCTTGGGATGTTGATCAGCCGAAGATCATCGCATCTCGAGTTGAAGCTCGCATCGACAATAGCAAAAACGCAATCCGCAGAATGTAATAGAAATCCATGAGGGCACCCGGCCAAACCAAACCGGCCGGAAGGCCCGTGAAGAATGACACGCGCCGAGTGCGCCTTTTGGTCACGCAGCGTTGGCTGTCCTTTGGGTCGGCGTCAGGCAATTCCCGAGGCCAAGCGGACCGCGGAACCCCGCCGAAGATCCGTTCGGAAAGCGCGTCCCGAATGGCCGGCCAACTCTCATGTTGACCCTTCCTCTCGAGCGCGTAAGGCGCCGGTGACCGCCGCGAGCAGAGCCTGGGCATCGAAGGGCTTTTGGAAAAATCCGTGGTCTTGATCGGCTATGTCGTGGCGGCCGCTGATCAGAAACACCGGAAGCTCCGGATGGGTCTTGCTGACAAGATCCCGAACTTCAAAGCCATCCATACCAGGGATCCCAATATCGACGACAAGCAAGTCCAGTTCCGACAGGTTGCTGGCGAGCAGCGGTCCTGCCGAGAGGAAGGTGCACGCCACGTAGCCGGCGGATTCGAGAAGGTCCTCTAGCGCCTCGAGCATTCCCGGATCATTATCAACAATCGCCACCCGTGGTCCTGGCTTGCTCAAGCTCAACTCCTCCCGCTCGGCGCGAGTGAATGATCCTTGTTTCTAACCGATTGCGGATGCACGTTGGACGGGGAGATACGCTCGTCTCACAACCTACAATCTCCGGCATAAGAACTGACCAGGCCCGCTCCGTTCGTTTTTGTCGTGAATAACGGCGTCATCCTTGTCGGGGGCGAGACCGTATGATCACTAAGCCGTGAGCGGGGTCTGTGGCTCCCTGACAACCATGTCATACTGCGCCTTGTCCATGAACCGCCGGGGCAACGCACCGGGTCTGCGGACAACACGACGCGAATCGAGACACCGACGCCGACCTCTTGGCGACGGCAAAACGGCGAACATGAGTCGTCGTGGCCATTCCGTAACAAGCCTGACCGCGTACACGCGGCTGCCGGCGGAGCCTCAGTTGGTCCAGTTCTTTCAGGTCGGCAGGGGGGG
>Ga0070716_100000299_pt1 | contig 19999 bp, 14 predicted proteins | sample LARL112metaG_FD_71395 | JGI IMG/M metagenome (GOLD analysis project Ga0070716, IMG submission 71395) | Corn, switchgrass and miscanthus rhizosphere microbial communities from Kellogg Biological Station, Michigan, USA - LAR L11-2 metaG | ecosystem: Host-associated > Plants > Roots > Rhizosphere... | reverse complement strand
AATCCAACTCTGGAGGGCTTGCGGGTTACACAGATACCCAAGAACCAGATTAACATTCAGCTTAGCTATGTGAGCCACACATGGACCGTCGGCCTGCAAGGACGATTCGTTGGAAATCAGTTTGAGGACGATCAAAATATCTTGTCGCTGGCCCGGTTCTTCACGCTCGATGGCGAAGTCTCACGACGCATATTGCGTCACGTGAGGGTCTTCGCCGCCGCGCAAAATCTCACCGGAATGCGCTACCAAACTGGCCGAACTCCGATTATCAGTGTTGGGCCGCCGGTGCTCGCACGACTGGGAATCCATCTTGACTTTCAGTAAAGTTGCCTCAACCAGGAAAACGCTTTATCAATTGAGCCCATGCGAAAAACCAAATGGCGAGATGGGATATGGCCCGCAAAGTTTTTCTACGGAGAGCGGGGTTAGCGCTCTCTTTGGGCGGTAAGAAAGTTGGCGGCACTGAGGGTTCGGCTGGAAGCGCTGGATTACCGAGTCCCTCCTTATTATATAGATAGGAGGCTGAATCGGACCTCCACACTCACAACGCGGCGGGGCAGGAGTTCGAAACACATCCCGTGAATAGAAAAACCAGTTGCCGAATACCTGTGCGACTGGGGTGTGAGTTGGGCGACCAGCCAACGCTATTCCCTTAATCATCAAACCGGACCCGGGCGGTGCGCTTCAGGAGGTAGGCGAAGGCTACGCTGGTGCGGCAGCTTTCTGACGGCCACTGGCATTTTCATGCGATACCTAAGACAATAAATGTCGACGCCAATTTGAGAAATCCGACGGTCGGTACCAATCTATCGCTCTAACTTATCGTTGGCGCTCCGCTTGGGGAGGTCGCCCGGGCGCCAGTCAATAACTGATTTTAAGGTGCTCAACTTGACTACGAACACCGCCCAAGTCGCTGCCAAAGGTTTGAAGCCTGAGCAATACATCACCTTGCTTGAGCTGTCGAAGGCAATCGCGTCACATCGCGACTTAACGAGGCTGTTTCATGATCTGGCTTGTCGACTGCAGATGCTTTTCAAGTTTCGCAGTCTCGCGGTGATGCTTCACGATAGTTCACGCAACATCATGCGGTGTCACTTTCTGGAAACGTGCGCGCCGATCAAGTGGCAAGCGCCCACCGAAGTTCCTATGGAGGGTTCGATCGCTGGCTGGGTCTGGCAGCACCAGGAGCCGGTGCTCGTTCACGACATTGCGCAGGAAGACCGCTTTCCGTTTGCGAAGACGATACCAGATCACCCGATCAAAGCAATCTGCAGCTTTCCATTGACGACCGCCAATCAGCGACTGGGGACTCTTAATTTCTGGAGCGACGAGGCCGGCGTCTACGACCAACTTGATATTGAATTCACCGGCCTGCTGGCAGGGCAGATCGCGGTGGCTATCGAAGCGCAGTGTCATCAGCAGAAACTGGCACGCGAGCGTGACCGTTCGCGAATGCTTTTGGAGATCAACAACACGCTCGTCTCGAATCTCAATCTACGCCAACTCCTTTCGGCGATCTCTGGCTGTCTCAGGCGCGTGATGCCGCATGACGTTGCCGGTCTCGCACTCCACGATCAGCGAATCGATAAGCTGCGAATCACGGCCCTGGAATTTCCCGCACACGAGGATGTCTTTATTGAGGATGAGATTGTTAATCTGGAAGGCACTCCCGGAGGCCGCGCTTTCACGACTCGCCAACCTGTCTTAAGTGGAGGAGAAATTTCAACTGATCCGCTCGGTAAACGTACCGGAGTCAAGTCAGCCTGCGCAGTTCCGCTAATCTCGCATGACCGCGTGCTCGGGGTTCTCGGCGTCGGGAGGCTTAACGAGAACGCCTTTACTGAAGACGATGCGGAGATGCTCACCGAAGTAGGCAAGCAGGTCGCGATTGCGGTTGAAAACGCGCTGGCTTATCGCGAGATCGATGCGCTGAAGAACAGATTGCAGGAAGAAAAACTCTATCTCCAGGAAGAGATCCGCACGGAATACAACTTTGAAGAAATCGTCGGCGCCAGCGCAACTCTGAAGCGTGCACTTCAGGATGTGGAGACGGTGGCGCCCACCGACTCGACGGTTTTGATTTTTGGAGAGACTGGCACTGGGAAGGAACTGATCGCGCGTGCTCTTCACAACCTGAGCGGCCGAGCGGAACATACGTTGGTCAAGGTAAACTGCGCCGCGATTCCGACCGGTTTGCTCGAAAGCGAGATGTTCGGTCACGAGCGGGGCGCATTTACCGGCGCCGTCGAACAACGCAAGGGCCGCTTTGAGCTCGCACACCGCGGCACGATCTTTCTGGACGAGGTTGAGGAGATTCCGCTTGAGTTGCAGCCGAAATTGCTACGCGTTCTTCAGGAGCAGGAATTTGAGCGGTTAGGCAGTGGCAAAACTATTCGCGTAGACGTGCGCGTGCTGGCCGCAACTAATGCCGACCTCGCACAGATGGTGGCCGAGAAGAAATTTCGCAGCGATCTTTACTATCGGCTCAACGTTTTTCCGATCGCTTTGCCGGCATTACGTGAGAGAGCGGAAGATATTCCTCTGCTGGTTCACTTCTTCGCTCAGAAGTTTTCGCAACAGATGAAGAAACCGATCAAATCGATTCCCACTGAAACAATGACACGTCTCACTGAATATGCCTGGCCCGGTAATATTCGCGAGCTTCAGAATCTCATCGAACGGGCCGTGATTCTTTCGCGCGGTTCGGTCCTGGAGGTTCCGCTCGCGGAGTTAAAACGTCCGGGAAATGGCGACCTTGTTAATCAGCTTCAGGGTCCAACCATGCTTGAAGAAGTCGAACGCGAACACATCATGAAAGTTTTGCGTGAGACGGGCTGGGTGATTGGTGGTCCGGCGGGTGCCGCTATTAGGCTGGGCCTGAATCGGACGACCCTAAACAATCGAATACGCAAGTTAGGTATTACTCGGCCGCGCCCTGTGTAGGGCTCACCTTCCAATCCCAGCACTCCCTCAGTGTGATGGTCACTCGATCTTCCGTGAGCTAGCGGATGACCGACAGTTCGGCATTTGACGAAATATCGTCATTCAAGGCACACCCTTTGGCGGTCCATCACCTCGCTCTCCAACAAGAAAAGGAAAATTACTCGTGACGGACCGAAACTCATCTCTGGCAAGCATATTGCTTTGTGCGAGCGGTTAGAGGCAAAGAGAACTTCCAAGCCATCGAGGTGGCGATCGCTGCGCCCAAAACATGACGTCTTCAGCTCGACACATCCTTTACGTAGAAGATGATGAAGATACTCGCGAACTGGTGAAGTGTGTGATGGCCATTAACAATTGCAAGGTCATCGCAGCAGCGGATTGGGAGGATGCATTACGGCTGGCGCGGACAACCCATTTCGATTTGTATCTGATTGACAACTGGATGTCGGGAGGCTCTGGAATCGAATTGTCCAGGAGGCTGCGAGAATTCGATACCTGTACGCCAATTCTGTTTTATTCCGGCGCGGCATTCGAAACTGACAAGCAACAGGCATTTGCTGCCGGTGCTCAAGGGTATTTGGTCAAGCCCGCTGGCCCCGATGAGTTAATTGCAGAAGTCAATCGAATCGTCTCGGCATCCAAGAGCGAAAGCGGCTGCTCCGCCTCGGCAATGGCGTAATAAGGTCAGATGATTCTATTCGGTCACATCTCGTTCAACCACACTCGATTCCTTCCGCTGAAGTGCTCTTTTGAAATCGGTGCCTCGAACGAATCGACGAATCCGAGCAAGTGGCGTGGCCGGAAGGTTGCATAGCTTCTCGGGGTCATTCAACCAATTAAGTGAAAACGATTATGACTTCTCGAGTGAGAGTTCTGAAGCGTGGCAGAAATGACGGTGCGAGGCCTTTAGCGATTAACCGTTCTGGAAAGATAGATCGGCAAAACAATCGGGAGATCGTCAACACGGTCAAGACCTGGATCGCTGAATTAGATCTACGAAGGCTCTCGCGGCGAAGAGAAGCGCTGCGGCTGCTCAAGTAATGATCAGGCACAGCCTGCTTGCTGAAAATGAACCTCTTAAGTTTGAGAAAGCGCAGATGATTGATGGTGGTTATGCCAACAAGAGTGAAAAGCATCATATCGAAACCGAAGCTGCTGATTCCGACAATAGTTGTGGCCATCGGAATAATCGTAACCGTGGTGGTGATTGCGGTCCGATCAGGCAAGCCGGCCCAGGCCGCACCGCGACCACTCGATGTTGAAGTGGTCCGAGTCGAGCAAAAGGACGTTCCGGTTTACAGCGAGTGGATTGGCACAACCGAAGGAATAGTCAACGCCGACATTAAAGCGGAAGTGAGCGGTTATCTGCTCAGACAGGACTACAAAGAGGGGTCATTCGTAAAGAAGGGGCAGTTGTTGTTTGAGCTCGACCCGCGTCCTTTTCAAGCTGCGTTGGATCAGGCAAACGGCTTGGTCGCTCAATTCCAGGGCCAACTGGAACAGGCTAGCTCTCAGGTTACGCAGGCCGAGGCGCAAGCGGCGCAAGCCAACAGTCAAGTACTGCAAGCGCAAGCACAGCTTGCTCAAGCCCAAGCGAATCAAGTTAAGACTCAACTCGACGTGAATAAGTATGCGCCGTTGGCGGAGCAGAAGGCTGTGACGCAACAGGATCTTGATAACGCGGTGCAGGGCAATAACGTTGCCAAGGCGCAGGTTGACGCCGCGAGGGCCGGAGTAGAGACCGCGCGCGCGCAGCTACGCGCCGCGAACGCCCAGATTGGGACGGCCAAGGCAGTCATTAATAGTGCGAAGGGACAAATTGAAAATGCCAAGGCGGCAGTGAGAACGGCCCAACTTAATTTGGGTTTCACTCGCATCATCTCACCAATTGACGGGATTGCCGGCATCGCCCAGGCGCAGGTCGGAAACTTGATCACGACGACGAGCCTCCCTCTGACAACAGTTTCGACTGTGGATCCGATCAAGGTCTATTTCACACTGAGCGAACAGCAATACCTGAGTTTTACCAAGCGCAACTTGATTGAAGCGCGGCGCGGCGCAAGCGTGGCGCAGATCGAACTCGAACTAATTCTCTCCGACGGATCTTCTTATCCGGAAAAGGGAAGCTTCTTTTTCGCGGATCGTCAGGTTGACCCGAAAACTGGTGCGATCCGCATGGCCGGAATATTTCCTAATCCGGGAAATGTGTTGCGTCCGGGCCAATACGGCCGCGTCCGGGCGGTTACGGCGACGAAGAATGATGCCCTGCTGGTTCCGCAGCGCGCTGTCAGTGAACTGCAGGGCAGTTACCAGGTCGCGGTAGTCGGCGGCGATAACAAGATTGAAATGCGCACTGTCAAAGTTGGCGAGCGCAGCGGCTCACTGTGGGTTATCGAAGATGGATTGAAGGCCGGCGAAACCATAGTTGTGGAAGGAACGCAAAAGATCAAACCGGGAGCGGTAGTACAACCGAAGCCGTATACGGGCTCCGACAAACTTTAGTTTGTCGACGACGATCCCTCGTCGAGGCGATTTGAGTGAACCGAGCCAAGCGACAAACTGAAGTTTGTCGGACATTGAGAGAAAAATGATTTCGAAGCTCTTCATCAACCGGCCGATTGTTGCGATGGTGATCGCCATTGTCACGGTTATCGGTGGACTCGTGGCAATGGCGGGGCTGCCGGTGGCCCAGTTCCCGGAAATCGTGCCGCCGCAGATCATCGTCAACACGACCTATACCGGCGCCGATGCCGTGACGATCGAGCAGTCAGTTGCCACACCGCTCGAACAGCAGATGAGCGGCGTTGACAACATGCTCTACATGCAGTCGACGAATGCGAATGACGGAACGATGACCCTCACCGTTACCTTCGACATCGACACAAATCCCAACATCGATCAAGTCAACGTACAAAACCGCGTAGCGCAGGCGCAGCCAAACCTTCCCGCAGACGTTAACCAGTTCGGGCTGAGCATGCGCAAGTCAACAGGAATACCGACGCTGGCGATCGCGATCTATTCCCCGCATCAAAGTCACGACTCACTCTTTCTGGCAAACTACGCCAACATAAACATCAACGATGCGCTCTATCGAGTTCCTGGCGTGGGCGAGGTGCGCCTGTTTGGGGCAAGCGACTACGCGATGCGCATCTGGGTCAAACCCGATCTGCTCGCGAAACTTGGCTTGACTGTTCCAGATCTGGCGCGGGCGGTTCAGCAACAAAGCACAGTTAATCCTGCCGGCCAGGTTGGCGCGGAACCCGCGCCCAAGGGAAAAGAGATGACCTACACCCTACGCGCGCAGGGTCGGCTCCAGACTCCGGAAGAGTTCGAACAAATCGTCGTGCGCATAAATCCGGACGGCTCAGTTGTGCGGCTAAAGGACGTGGCCCGGATTGAACTGGGCGCGCAGAACTATCAGCAGATTGCTCGTTTCACCGGCCAGCCTGCCGGCATCATCGCCGTATTTCAAGCCCCTGGGTCGAACGCGCTGGCGGTGACGGACGGTGTGAAAAAGACGATGGAGGATCTGAAGCAACGGTTTCCCGCTGATTTCGATTACGCAATTGGGCTCGACACGACTCGCTCAGTTACCGAGGGCATTAGTGAGATCGTCAAGACCTTGCTAATTGCGATTGTGCTGGTCCTCCTGGTGGTCTTTATCTTTTTGCAAAACTGGCGGGCCACGCTGATCCCAATGATTGCGGTTCCGGTGTCGCTGATCGGTACGTTCGCTGTCTTTCCGCTCCTTGGCTTCTCAATCAACACACTTTCGCTTTTCGCCCTGGTGCTGGCAATTGGATTGGTTGTCGACGACGCGATCGTCGTCGTAGAGGCCGTCGAGCACCACATCGAAGAAGGCATGAGTCCGCGCGACGCGACGTTGAAAGCGATGGAAGAAGTATCCGGGCCCGTGATCAGTATCGCGCTCATCCTGGCGTCCGTCTTTATCCCGGTAGCTTTGGTCAGCGGAATTCAAGGGCGCTTGAACAAACAGTTCGCCGTCACGATCGCTGTGTCGGTGGTGATCTCAGCTTTCAACGCTCTGACCTTGTCACCGGCCCTGGCGGCACTGATGCTGCGGCCACGCAACGAAGCGCGTGGCCTGCTGGCGCGTCCTTTTGCTGCTTTCAATCGCTGGTTTGCGAAAGCGACACACGGGTATGTCACCGTAAGCCGCGGACTAATCCGCAAGGCATTGATCGCGGTTTTGATTCTGGTTGGCTTTGCGGCTATCGATGGTCTCTTCGGGAACCGGTTACCAAGCAGCTTTCTTCCCGAAGAGGACTACGGATATCTTTTTCTGAACATTCAACTTCCGCCCGCGGCTTCGCTTGAGCGAACGGATCAGGTCTCCCGCAAAGTCGAGAAGATTCTTAAGGAAACCGATGGCGTCCAGTATGTGACCAGCATCAACGGATTCAGTCTCTTGAATCGAGTCTCGGCGAGCTACAACGGGTTTTGTTTTATCTCGCTGTCGCCGTGGAGCGATCGCAAGCATACCGCGCCGGAGATTCTGAAGAGCATCAACGGCAGGCTCGCGAACGAAGTACCTGAGGCGATGGCTTTTGCTTTCAGTCCACCGGCGATTCCGGGTCTGGGTAACGCGGGCGGCTTTTCGTTATGGCTTCAAGATCGCAGTGGAGGATCTGTCGAGCTCTTAGATCAAAATCTGCAAAAGTTTCTCGCGGCCGCGCGACAGAGACCTGAGCTGGCCGGAGTCGGCTCGCAGTTCTTGGCGAGCTCGCCGCAGATTTACGCTGACGTGGATCGTGACAAGGTGCTCAAACAGGGAGTCGCCGTGGCCGACGTGTATCAGACGATGCAAGCCTATCTGGGCGGGCTCTTTCTAAATCAGTTCAATCGCTTCGGCAGGCAATGGCGAGTCTTCCTGCAAGCAGAAGGTGAGGAGCGCCTCAGCACCAGCGACATCGAGCAATATTACGTGCGCAACAACGACGGCAACATGGTGCCGCTGGCATCGTTGGTAACGACCCGCAGAATTTCCGGCCCCGAGTATACCAACCGCTTCAACGTGTATCGCGCGGCCCAGATAATTGGATCGGCCGCGCCCGGGTACAGCTCGGGACAAGCAATGGCCGCGCTGGAAGAAGTGGCTAAGCAGACACTGCCACCGGAACTCGGTTACGACTGGTCCGATCTTTCATATCAAGAGAGGCAAGCCTCTGGAACAACGACGAGAGTTTTCGGCCTGTCACTGGTGTTTGTGTTCCTGATTTTGGCGGCGCTTTACGAGAGTTGGTCGCTGCCGTTCTCAGTCCTGCTGACCATACCGATCGCAATCTTCGGCGCATTCCTCGGCATCTGGCTGCGCGGCTACGACCTCGATGTTTATGCTCAGATCGGACTGATAGTGCTAATCGGTCTGGCGGCGAAAAACGCGATCCTGATCGTCGAGTTTGCCAAGGCTGAATTGGAAAAGGGCCGTGACTTAATCGATGCGGCGCTTGAGGGAGCGCGTTTGCGTTTGCGGCCGATTCTGATGACTTCATTCGCTTTCATCTTCGGGTCCGCCCCACTGTGGTTCGCGTCAGGCGCCGGAGCGGCCTCCCGGCGAATCCTGGGCACGGTTGTGATCGTTGGCATGTTGGCGGCCACTGCCATCGCAATTTTTGTTATCCCGGCAACTTTCTATTTGGTGGAAAAGTTCACCATGAGATTCAGCAGGAAACATATATCGGAAATCAGTTCTCCGGCACCGGAGCCTGCGGTAGGTGATTAAAAGTGATTTTGAGAGTTCATTTGCAGAGAGCGATGTCGACGCGATTCATAATTGCGGTGATCGGACTTAGTTTGCTGGCGGGCAGTGTGGCCGGCCAAAAGAAATACGAGCGTCCGGCGATCAAAACGCCAGACACATTTCGCGGTAGCGACGCTGCTGCGGCAACTGACCAGACTTCTATCGGCGACCTCAAGTGGTTTGAAGTCTTCAAAGACGAACAGCTACAGAAGCTGGTTCGGACGGCACTGATCCAGAATTACGATCTGCGTCTGGCGGTCGCGCGCATCAATGCAGCGCGCGCCAATCTGGGCCTTGCGCGTTCTGATCAATTTCCGCAGTTTGAGGCTAGTGCTGATCTTACAACTACACGTACCTCCCGCAACGGCCAGTTAGGAGCTTCCGGGCAGGGCGGTCGAACCCGCAGTTTTGGAAGCGTGTTACTAAATCTACTCAACTTCGAGGTGGACGTTTGGGGGCGACTGCGCCAGCAGACCAAAGCGGCGCGGGCGGAGCTGCGAGCTTCCGAAGAGGATCGCAAAGCAGCGATGACGACTGTTGTGGGTGATGTGGCTACCGGCTATTTCAGTCTGATCGAACTCGACAGCGAACTCGATATTGACAAGCGCACACTCGAAACTCGAGAAAACTCACTCAAGCTCATCACCGCACGACAGCAGGGAGGCCTGGCTACCATGCTTGATGTTCGCCAGGCAGAAGAGTTGGTTTATCAGGCGTCGGAGACAATCCCCGATACTGAACGAGCCATCGAGCAAACGGAGAACCAGATCAGTTTGCTTCTGGGTAATAATCCGGGATTGATTACCCGAGGCCAATCGCTAACGCAGCAACAGGTGCTCCCGGCGGTGCCGGCAGGTCTACCGTCTTCATTGCTGGAGCGACGTCCGGATATACGAGCTGCCGAGAATAACCTCGAAGCGCAACACGCGCTGGTCTATGCCGCTAAGGCCGCATACTTTCCGCGGATCAGTCTGACGGGGTTTCTGGGATTTCAAAGCAATCAGCTTTCGAACCTGTTTACCGGTTCCAGCGGCGCCTGGAGTTTTGTCCCGCAGATTACGCAGCCGATATTTACCGCAGGCCGGCTCAAATCAAATGTGAAGTTCGCGAAGGCGCAGCAGGAATTCGCGCTGGTTCAGTATCAGCAAACGATTCAGACCGCTTTCCGCGAAGTCTCTGACGCGCTGGTGCAGTATCGTAAAGTGAAAGAAATTCGCACCCAGCAGGAGCTTCTGGTGACGACGCTGCAAGATCGTTCGCGGCTGGCTTATTTGAGATATGAAGGCGGTGTTGACAGCTTGCTCAACGCCCTCGATGCGGATCGAGATCTCTTCAGAGCCGAGTTGAGTCTGGCGCAGACGAGACGAAACGAGTTGTTGTCGCTGGTCCAACTCTACAAAGCGCTGGGTGGCGGCTGGCGACAGTAACAGTCAGTTCTTGGTTTTCGAGAGATCTTGTGACAATGACGTGTACCCATCTCGATCAAATTCGGACGACGTCGACTCCGCGGACGGATGGATGCGAGGAATGTCTGCGGGAAGGTTTGGATTGGGTGCATCTACGCCTGTGCCTGACCTGCGGCCATGTTGGCTGTTGTGATGACTCAACGAGCAAGCACGCTACTGCCCACTTTCATTTAACTGGTCACTCGGTCATCGAGTCTCTTGAACCGCGCGAGCATTGGCGTTGGTGTTATGTCGACGAGATTGTGGTTGCGTCTGAAGTCGAGAAAGACGACACGCCATCATTTGAAAGAGAGGGCCTAATGAGTACTGACACGTTGACGCTTGCCAGCGCCGGCAAGAACGGCGGGGCTTCACGTCAGCCGCTACCCTTGATCGGCGACACTTCGGCAAACGGTCGCAGTGGGGGAATGTTCAAATCGATTTGCCAGCGAGTGCGTCGGTGCGACAAGAAGAATCTCGAACCGACGATCGAGTTAGCTGTCGAGATTGCGCGCGAAGGCCGCGAAGGTCGCCGCATCGGCACCCTGTTCACTTTCGGCGACGCTGATGCAGTGCTGGCACGGTCTCGGCCGCTGATTCTCGATCCACTAGAGGGGCACGCGGAACAGTCGCGCCAGATCAGAGACCCGAACCTTCGCGGCACAATTAAGGAACTCGCGCAGCTTGACGGCGCGTTTGTTGTCTCTGATCAGGGAATTGTGCTGTCAGCTTGTCGCTATCTCGATGCTACGGCCTCGGATGTCGCATTGCCCTACGGAATGGCTAGTCGTCACCTGGCGGGAGCCTCGATCTCTCAAATTACCGATGCAGTTGCGATTGTCGTTTCGGAGAGTTCGATGGTGAGGGTTTTCGACGACGGCAAGTTGGTTGCTGAAATCATTCCCGAACTGTGGTTGATGGATCATTACAATGTGCAGATGTCCCAACCTTACCAGGAAGAACGCGTGGGCGACTTGGCGGTGCTGACTGCGAAGGCTTGAGCGCTGACGAGCGCTCTCTGATCCATAGGGGACCGGCGAGCGAACAGTAACGTATCGCTCTACTCACTCCACAGGCGAGTTTGGTTTGGGTAGGTACTTTGTCACCTTTTCACTCTCTTCTGTCAGCTCAATTACCTTCTCTATGAAGAGGTGCAACCCTTCTAGAGTTACGTTTTGCTCACGCTTCATGCGGCAAAGCACAGCTGCGCTTTCGCTATCGAGGTAACTGAGTTCATCGAGTTTAAGAGTCACCGGCCGCCTGGTCTCATTACCAACATCTCGGCATATCTTCTCCAACAATTCGGCTTCGCTTAGGTTAAGCGTACCCTCCACCTTGAACACTGTCGCCTCGATGCCATCCTCGCTCGCCACGCTCTTGCTTTGAGACTTGGCTGGTTGACCGCCGACCTCGCCAAACACTTGGGGCGGCGACGTTTCTGAATTGTGACTCCTAATTTGTGTAATGCGCGTCGGCATTGCTACCTCTTAAAGTCTTACACCACAGGTCATGGGTTGACACTAACGCTGCAATATCCTTGCCACGTCGAAGCGCTGAGCCGAACGCGATTTGGGACCGGACTTCTGAGGTAAACCGCGTGAGTAGGCCTACACTAGTCAATTACAGTCTATGGGTAGTATTTGTGGGTGACCGTAGGTTGCCACTTGACCGTACGTAGTCACCTCACGAGCCAGGAAATACCATGCCCGCTCGGTTTATCCTGTTTTCCCCCTTCCGGAGATCAACCCGAACCACGCTGAGGAGTGCGTGGGTCCGGCTATCGACGCGGCGTGTCGCAGAGATTCGATTTCGCATACGAAAAGGCACAACTGTTGAAAATCTTAGAGGCAGACTGAAAACACGAGAATTGCCTGGAAGCCCCACCCAATTGATCTATCACTCGCAACTGCCCTCACTAATTATCTACAGCTACCCGGAAAACCGGTTGTGCTCTTAGAGTGAGGTCAACGGAGGTGTAGAGAGTTTCTCCATTGGTCAATACCCGACGAATAGCTTCGGCGGCAAGAGCAATTCTACCTGCGCGACCACCAATTATGATCAGATCATACATAGCGTACACGCCAGCGAGGATTCATAATTTTCCGTTCTCCGTGCCGACGCGGCGTCATCGAGCTTTTGGTGAATCGTTAATATATGGCACCGGAATCCATCTGAAGTGGTCGCTTTCTTTTTGAACATGTCCGACGCCCGGAAAATAAACGTGGTCGAGCGCGACAAGGTATCCATTTTTTGCGGCGTCGGCCAAAGCGAGTTTTCGTTGTTCAGCTGCTGCTCTTGGATCGACATCAAACTTAATCGTAACGGAGGGGTCTGCGAACTGCACATCCTGAACATGTAAAGTGTCGCCCCAAAACACCAATTTCTCGCCGTTGCTTTCCAGAACATAGTAAGTTTGTCCAGGTGTGTGCCCATAACCGGCGACAGTCCGAAGTCCAGGAAATAACTCAACTTCACCGTCGAAGGTTTTCACCTGTCCTGATTTGATATATGGGGTAACGGTTTGATCGGCTTGCTGAAAGAAGGTCTTTGTTGGCTCGGGAGCTTTTTCCCCAAGCGATTTATTGGTCCAGTAATCCAGTTCGAGTTTATTGACGTGAACCGTGGCGTTCGGAAAAACTCTTCGCCCACCAACCGTTAGACCGCCCGAATGATCTGGATGTATGTGAGTCAACAGAATATCGGTAATCTGCTCGGGTTGAACACCGGCAGCTCTTAAACTATCGGGAAGCTTATCCAGTTTTGGCCCGAGAAGTTCTCCGGCGCCCGTGTCAACCAGGATTAACTTATTATCCAGCTGTATGAGATAAGCATTCATCGATGCTTCGACAGATGTTGGTTTGACATATTCCCTAGCTAGGAGACTTTCTACTTCACCGGGTTGTGTATTCATCAGAAGCGGGAGAAAGTCAACGCCGATAGTGCCGTCGGTAAGAGCAATGACGTCAATTTTCCCAATCTTCATCCGGTAATATCCAGCCTGACTCTTATCGAGTTTTGATCCCTCCGAAATTCTTACATCCGGCGGAAGTTTTCTGTCTTGAGCCGATGCAAAAGGTGCAACACCCAGAATCAAGAGAATTAGGGATTTGGTGCAAGAGGATCGGAAGAGATTTAGTGACACGTTGATTCTCCTAAACGAGTAGATAGATATTCCTGAAATGAAATCCGCACGCGCTTTCGAACAAACTAAAATTTGCGGCTTGAATTCTCCGCGAGCTTTTTATTGACCTCTGAACCGCTCTTTGGCGATCCAGTTGTTTATATAACGGGAACCATGGACGAGGGAGATGCCTTCTGTTTGAGATGTTGCCAGAAAGCGAATGACATCCAAGTCGACTAGACTCACTTCGCTCAAGTCGAGCGTGACGCTCGTCCCTCCGGCCTTTATTTGCGCTTTCAATTCTTCTATATGCTCCCGCCGCATGCGGCCAATCAGCCTTAGCGTCGTCGTCTGTCCATCCGAATCTTTTTCGATTCTTAAGGTCACGTTCGTTTGCTCCTAAGTGCCCGACTTGAACGTTTGCACGCTGAGTGCCAGTTGCAATTCCCCCTGAATCACAGAGGTTTTTGTCTTGGCTCGCGCTGCTTTTTCGGCGTTTGCTGAAAACTCAGCCTGAAGTTAGAGCCTCGTTTCTCTTCATAAGCTCGTGCGCTCGCTTGAACGGGGCATGGAGATGCGAGAAGCTATGAGCAAGACGAAATATCGGGAGAGCCATGAAGGCACGGGCAGCTCATCAGAAGACAATCTTGGCGGATGCACAGAAAGTGGATGCGTCTGATAAGCTCGTAGTCATGCCTGGAGAGAAACAACATGGTGATGTTTCCAAACAGGATTTGCAGCGAGCGTTGCAAGAATCGAGGGAGTCGGAGGGCCGTCTCCGGAGGATCATCGACACGATTCCAACGCTGGCGTGGTGCAACTTGTCGGATGGTTCCAACGACTTTGTTAACCAGCGATGGTCTGACTACACGGGTCTATCTCAAGCAGAAGTGAAGCGGGTGGGTTGTAAGGTCGCAATTTATCCCGAAGACCTGCCTAAGTGGCTGGAACAATGGCGGGCGCTGCTAGCTTCCAGAAAAGGAGGCGAGATCGAAGCGCGCCTTCGCCGCTACGATGGAGCCTACCGCTGGTTTCTCATCCGAGTCGAACCGTTGCAGGAAGAGTCCGGCGAGATTCTCCGATGGTATGGAACCAACACCGACATCGAGGACCGAAAGCTGACGGAAGAGAAACTGCGCGAAGACGAGCGCGAAATTCGCCGGATTACCGACGCCATCGCACAGACAATCGTGGTCTTAAATCCAAGCGGGGTGCCGATCTATGCAAACCAGGCGTTCCTCGACCTCACAGGGCTCACCATAGACGACGTGATCGCTTCAGACTTTCGTGCCCGCATCTTTCATCCCGAAGATCTCGAGCGGTTGCACGACGAGCGGGAAGCGGCGCTGTTACGTGGCCTGCCGTTTGAAATCGAACAACGCGCGCTCAGGAAAGATGGCCGTTATCGTTGGTTTCTCATCCAATTCAACCCGCTGCGAGATGAACAAGGAAAAATCATCCGCTGGTATGCAACCGGGACCGACATTGACGACCGCAAACGCAATGAAGAACGGACCCAAAACGAGAATCTCGTGTTGCGCGAAGAAATCGACCGTTCTTCGCTGTTCGAAGAGATCGTTGGATCTTCCGAGCCGCTTCGCCGCGTATTATCCCAAGTGGCAAAGGTAGCGCCAACCGATTCCACGGTCCTCATTTTGGGCGAAACCGGAACTGGCAAGGAACTGATCGCCCGCGCCATACATAAGCGCTCCAATCGCTCGGGCCGGGCTTTTATTCGCGTAAATTGCGCCGCCATCCCGCCTTCGCTGATCGCTTCCGAATTGTTCGGGCACGAGAAAGGAGCGTTCACCGGTGCAACGCAACGGCGGGTGGGACGCTTTGAATCGGCTGATAGCGGAACGATATTTCTGGACGAAGTGGGTGACCTCCCTACCGAGACTCAGATCGCTTTGCTGCGGGTTCTCCAGGAGCGGGAATTCGAACGAATTGGTGGCAGTCGGACAGTTCCAGTAGACGTACGAGTACTCGCGGCTACAAATGCGGACTTGAACGCCGCCGTAGCTGAAGGCACTTTCCGGCAGGACTTGTTCTACCGGCTTAATGTCTTCCCGATTCAAATCCCGGCACTGCGTGAGCGCGTTGATGACATTCCGTTGTTGGTCGAATACCTGATCGACCGTTACGCGCAAGCGGCTGGTAAGAAAATCAAAAATATCAATAAGGGAACGCTGGAGCTGTTCCAGAATTATGACTGGCCCGGCAACGTTCGCGAGTTGCAGAATGTCATCGAGCGCGCAGTGATTCTGAGTGATGGGGAAACTTTTTCTGTAGATGAAACGTGGCTAACGCCGGTTAGTCTTCAGGCGACCACGACCACTGCTCCACTGGTCGCGAACCTTATGGACCATGAAAAAGAAATGATTGAAAACGCGCTCCGCGAGGCTGAGGGTCTGATCTCCGGCCCGACCGGCGCCGCCGCCAAGCTAGGCATTCCCAGGCAAACGCTCGAATCAAAGATCAGGAAACTGGGTATTAACCGATACCGTTTTAAGGCCTCATAATTTCTCGCCGAAGTCTTCTCGCCACCCGTAGTCTTCGTTAAAAACTTATCGCTTTTGATTGTCTCGCGGCCTCTTCGGTAGCAATGCGAGTTACTCCAATTCAAGGGAGGGGCAACCGACGCGCATAAGCCGAAGTTTCAGCAAACGCCGAAAAAGTGGCCCGGAGTCAAAACGTAAAGGCCTGTGATTAAGGAAATTGCGGATGGCACTCAGCGTGCAGCCGCTCAAAGTGTCGAACTTAGACAAAACGAAGGTGACTTTGAGGATCGAGGAGGAGGTCTTATGAAGAACAAGCTTGTTGTTAGGAGTAGAAACGTGCTCGAGAGAAATTCGATGCCCTTCGCCGGCGCTCTGCTGGTAGCTCTAGCCAGCTTGGTCGTCGCTCCGAACGCAGCGCTGACTCAAGCACCGCAACATCATGATCAGGTGCCGGGCTTCTACCGACAGAAAGTCGGCGACCTCGAAGTGACGGCCCTATTCGATGGTCACGGCGTATTCGATCTGCATTGGCTGAACGGAACGAAGGCGATGATGGATGGGGTTGCAGAGGCACTGCGAGAAGATCCGCGCCTGCTGGATGTTTCTGATGAGGGCTTCCTGGTCAACACTGGCAAGCAACTAATCCTCGTCGATGTCGGTGCCGGCACCTGGTGGGGTGGAGGAGTACTCGGGCGCTTGGTGGGGAGCCTCCGCGCCGCTGGCTACACGCCGGAAGAAGTCGACCTCGTTTTGGTCACGCACCTCCATTCCGATCACGTCGGCGGCCTGACCACTCAGGACGGAAAGCGCGTCTTTCCAAAGGCCGATGTTTATGTCGCGAAGGCCGAAAGTGACTTTTGGTTGTCGCCCGAAGTCGCTGCCAAGGCGCCGAAGGATGCACAACCGTTCTTCCAGAGTGCGCAAGCTATCGCAGCGCCGTACATCAAGGCCGGCAGGTGGCACACGTTTAGTGGCTCCGAGACAATTATCGACGGCATGCAACTCGTCCCGCTGCCTGGTCATACCCCGGGACATACCGGCTATGAATTTTCGTCAAAGGGACAAAAAATACTGTTTTGGGGCGACATCGTCCATGCACAGCGCGTCCAGCTGCAGCATCCCGAGGTTACCGCGACTTTCGACATCGACCAGAATGCGGCTGCGGCGACGCGGCTTCAATTACTGCCCAGGCTTGCGCGCGAGCATGTATTGATCGCGGGGCCGCATATGCCATTTCCCGCCCTGGGTAGCTTGCGCAAGGAGGGCGGTGGGTACAGCTGGGTGCCGGTGGTATTTACCGATCAATTGGACGAGAACGCAAACGGCAAATTCTGAGCTATGAGTTCACCAGTTGTTAGGAGGGTGCCCCTCGCAGGTGAAATCGACCGAAAGGAACAGCACGATGAAGAACAGCACGATGAAAGCAGTGCTTGATAAAGAACAGTTCGGACCGTGGGCGCTCGTCACGGGTGCTTCGTCGGGAATCGGTAAGGAATTCACGCGGCAAATCGCAGCGTCGGGGATCAACGTAGTACTGGTGGCCAGGCGAGACGCATTGCTTGCCGAACTGGGACGCGCCATCTCAAAGGAGTTTGATGTTCAGTACCGCGCCCTGGCTATGGACCTCTCGCAAGAGGGATTCATAGCGGGACTCGCCGACGCTACGCAGGATATCGACATCGGCCTGGTCGTCTCGAATGCTGGGACGGCAAACCCGGGCGAGTTCCTGAAGCTCGATCGACATCTGCACGAGGAGACCTTGCGACTTAGCACCGTGTCGCATTTAGACATCGCCCATTACTTTGGCCGGAAGCTCGCCGAGCGGAGGCGGGGCGGCTTGATCCTCGTGGGGGCAATGGGTGCGGAAAACGGTGTTCCCTGTATGGCGAATGACGGAGCCGCGAAGGCATATGTGCACAGCCTTGGCGAGGCGCTTCACTATGAGTTCAAACCTCTAGGCGTCTACGTCACTGTACTGGCAGCCGGGTTTACGAACACAGCGGTGCTCGAAAAGTTCGGCTTCGATCCGAAGACCATCCCGGTGAAACCGATGAGCGTCGAGCAGTGCGTGTCTGAGGGCCTCAGCGGTCTTCTCAAAAACCGCTCCAGAATCGTTCCAGGCCGGCTGAACCGTATCATGAACGCCCTCGTTCCCGCTTCTCTTGCGCGGAAGATGGAGGCGGCAATGCTTGGTAAGGGGCTTGCCAACAAGTCCGCAAGCGCGAGAGCTAGGAGCTAATAACGGCCGGGTACTGAGCGAGGCGCCGAACCACGCCTCACAAGTCCTTGAGTCAGCGTCTTAGAGAGGAGAGCGATGAGCGTATACGAATCTAACATCTCACGGCCATGCATGGGAGAATTTGTGGAGCCGTCAAGAAAAGCGAGTTTTCATGGAAATTTACGATCTAGATTTGTGAAAGGACTTGCTGTTGGCTCAGCGGTAACCAGCCTCTTATTTCTAATTGCATCTCCATCCGCATTTGCGCGTGGTCAGCACGGTTTTTCAATCAAGGTGTTCACCTCTGCCAACGATCAGTTTTGGGTTAACTCCGTCATTATCGAGGGAGCAGACGAAGTGATGCTGGTCGATGCGCAGTTAACAAAAACTAATGCTGAAAAAGTATTACAGCAAATCAAAGAGACTAAAAAGCCACTCTCGATTATCTACATTACCCATGAGCACGCCGATCATTTTCTTGGTTTGGAGGTTTTCCAAGAGGCATACCCGAGAGTGCGGATTATTGCGAATTCTGCGGTGGTAGACCGAATCAACAAGGTCTATCAAGAGAAAATAGATAAATGGAAAACGATCTTGGGCTCAGGTGCAGCCTCTCAAGTTGTTGCCATCGAAAAATTCGACCGCGACTTTATAAAGTTTGAGAGCTCAAGAATAGAGGTCTTGAAAAACCTCCAGGGCGACACCGATGAAAACACAATGCTTTGGATTCCTGGACAGAGAATTCTCATTACCGGCGATGTCTTGTTCAATAACATGCACGTCTACACCGCCGAAACGGACAGTAAGGCGAGAGAGAGATGGTTGAACTCATTACAGAAAATCAGAGAATTAAAACCTTCGGTTGTGATCCCTGGCCATAGCAAGGTTGGAGCTCTCCTTGACGCGACTACCGCGGTAGGTTTTACGGAAAACTATTTATTGGTTTTTGAAGAAGAACTCAAAAAAGCCAAAGATCCCGATAGCCTTATTAATACCATGAAGCAAAGATTCCCGTCCGCCGACCTTCTGTTGGCAATCGAACGCGGCGCGAAGGCTAATGTTAAGCCCTGACAACTAAACTGACGATTTGGTAGACCGGCTTCGTCGCGGGACGAAGGCTCGAATCAATCACCGCGGGGTGGGTGCGAATGAAGAAGTACAAGATCGCTATTCTGGACGATTACCAAAATGTGGCGCTTGAGAGCGCCGATTGGTCGGTGCTCCGCGATCGAGCGGACATCACCGTGTTTCAGGACCACCTCGCCGATCCGGACGCCGTGATTGAGCGGTTGCTGCCTTTTGATGTCGTTTGTGTCATGCGCGAGCGGACCTCGCTGCCCCGCTACGTCATTGAGCGCCTGCCCAATCTCAAGCTCATTGCCTCGACTGGATCTGGCAACGCGTCGATCGATATCGAGGCTGCGGGGGATCATGGGATCGCCGTGGTTCACACGGGGTATAGATCGGATCCGACGATCGAATTTACCTGGGCGCTGATCCTGGCCTCCGTGCGACATATCGTGACGGAGAACAACTCCGTCCGATCCGGCGGCTGGCAGCAAACCGTGGGCACGGATCTTCATGGAAAGACCCTGGGCGTTATGGGACTTGGGCGGGTTGGATCACAGGTCGCGCGGATCGGGAGCGCTTTCGGAATGAATCTGATTGCGTGGAGCCAGAACATGACGCCCGAGGCCGCCAAAGCCGCGGGCGCAATCCTGGTTTCCAAGGAGCAGCTATTCGACCGGGCCGACATCCTGACGATCCATTTGGTGTTAAGCGGCCGCACGCGAGGCCTGGTAGGCGCCGCGGAGCTGGAGAATGAAGCCAACGGCCTGGTTGATCAATGCGTCGCGCGGGCCGATCGTCGAAGAACAAGCTTTGATCGGCGTGTTGAAGAACAAGCAAATCGCCGGCGCGGCGATCGACGTATTCGACATTGAGCCGCTCCCTCCGTCTCACCCCTTCCGCACGCTGGACAACGTACTGGCAACACCGCATATCGGCTAC
>Ga0070716_100000298_pt1 | contig 20014 bp, 12 predicted proteins | sample LARL112metaG_FD_71395 | JGI IMG/M metagenome (GOLD analysis project Ga0070716, IMG submission 71395) | Corn, switchgrass and miscanthus rhizosphere microbial communities from Kellogg Biological Station, Michigan, USA - LAR L11-2 metaG | ecosystem: Host-associated > Plants > Roots > Rhizosphere... | reverse complement strand
AATCCGATACACAAAACAGAGGAAACAAAAGAAGAACACCCCGTAACCAACGGGCAGTGCCCGGTGCGTGAACACCGAGCAAAGCCCTAACCAAAGTCGCCGCCGTAGGAGGCAACAATGGCTGCAATTGACCTTATACGCTTCGCTTTTTGGGTGCAACTTGACACCATGCAAGTGCTCCCTCGCCTCAACCCAAGCCATTCTGGCCTGCCGCAAGGACCAGCACGAGATGCTGGAGGCCAGCTATGAACGAACTTAGCAATCCGCCAATTTGGAAGTCCCTCCCAACCAAGCCCCGGGCTTACGAAGCGCTCTATCTGCTGAACCGCTGCTTTGAAGCCACGTTGTTGAGCCTGGAACGACTTGAAAGTCTCGGGTTGTTCCGGCTTGAATCCTTGAACGAATACAAAGTCGTGTTGGAACATACCCGTGCAGAAGCGAATGAAAACTTGATCGACACTTTGCACGAATATGAGATGGAAGAATCCGCACGCTTCGATCGAATGCAACGCGATTGGGAGAAGCTGCGCGGAGATCCTGATGATGTGTTTTTTGAAGCAAACGACCGCAAGCAGGAGATTAAAGAACAAATTAAAGAACTGCACAAGGCGCTGGAACGCCAGCACCCACGACGCAAATCAAAAAAGAAGAAACGGCGCGGAAAGCACTAAACTGGCAGGGCCGAAACGCTATTCGCCAATCGCAGCGTCGAAGCGCTGCTGAGTCTTAGTCGAGAGATATTTCCCCACGGGTCACGCGACCTTTCGGATACTGATGTCAAGTTCCTATTTCCGGGAAGATAAGGCATTCAAATGAAAACCGCTAATGGGAACGGAAATCACAATCACTCGCACGACGCCGAGCACCGTCTGTTGTCGAAGAAGAGGCATTCGAGCCTCTCCTAGACAGCACAGAAGGAGCCTCACTGCTGAAAATCCATCCAAAGACCCTGCAGAAGATGGCCCGCAATGCCGAGATTACGGCAATCCAGATCGGCAAGCTTTGGCGGTTCCGCGCATCCGCGCTGAACGAGTGGTTGGAAAACATCGCAAGCTAAAAGGTATTCTCGTGCGTAGGCGAATAAATATCGAAACCGCGACAGAAACGCGGTATTCTGAGCATGGTTGTCGGTGTCTTCTGAACAAGGAAGGAGCAATCTTGTTTGGACGCACACGATATCAAGAAGGAAGTCTCAGACTAGAAGAGCGAAGGAGAGGATCTGCCGTATGGGTTTACCGATGGTGGGAAAAAAGCACCGAAGGGAAACCTGTTCGCCGGAAAGCGCAGATTGGCAGCTTGGAAGAGTACCCAAACGAGTCAAGAGCGCAGGCGGCGGCAGACGCTGTTCGCTTAACCATCAACGAAAAAAACCCTCGTCAGCACTTGAAAGAGATCAGTATTGCGACGCTCGTTCAACACTATCGCGAGCACGAGATGCCGGACGTTTTCTCCAAGAAGCGCCCGAGCATCGGGACGGTTTGCGAGCACGAAGAAGGGCGCAAGTCCTATTCGACGCAAGAAACTTACGAGGGCTATCTGAAAAAGTGGATTGTGCCGAGATGGGGATCTTACCGGCTCGGAGATGTCAAAGCAGTCAAGGTGGAACAGTGGTTGAAGACCGTGCCTCTGGCACGTGGCAGCAGGGCAAAGATCAGGAACATCATGAGCGCCTTGTACAGCCACGCCATACGGTGGGAATGGACGGACAAGAATCCAATTACGCAAGTTCGTCAGAGCGGCAAGCGCTCCAAAATCCCGACCGTGTTGTCAGTGGAAGAGATTCAACGGCTCTTCTCCTGCATCAAGGAACCATGCCGGACTGCGGTGATTCTCGACGCGGTGAGCGGTTTGCGGGTGGGAGAACTGTTGGGGTTGAAGTGGGAAGATGTGAGATTCGATCAACTCGAATTGAATGTTACTCGCTCCGTTTCCCGTCAGGTTGTTACTCCTTGCAAGACGGAAGTCTCTCGCAAGCCGATTCCCATGAATCCCGAAATTGCAGACATGCTTTGGAGATGGAGACTGGAAACTCCATACAACAAACCGGGCGATTGGATTTTCGCAAGTCCGCACAAGGCGGGAATCCAACCCTATTGGCCTGGGTCGCTGTTCAGAGCGCATGTGAAACCGGCGCTGCTGAAGGCGGGCATTTCTGCGCCGGTCGGGTGGCACACACTACGGCACAGCTTTGGAACCTTGATGAAAGCCAATGGCGAAGACCTCAAGACCATCCAAGAGCTGCTGCGCCACGCAACGTTCAAAGTCACAGCAGATACCTACACGCAAGCGGTTACGCCAGTGAAACGCAACGCGCAAGCCAGAATCGCAAAGCTGATTTTGGCGGACGTTCCCGCGGCAAAGCCCGTCACGCCGACAATCCAATAGCTTATTGGACCCTAATGGATCCTGATTCAAAACGAGGGTTTCGTATAAGTTCTTTGGAATCTTGGCGTCCCCGACGGGATTTGAACCCGTGTTACCGCCGTGAAAGGGCGATGTCCTAGGCCGGGCTAGACGACGGGGACGCGTCAGGAATCAAGCACTTGCCATTCTACCATCCTCACTCCGGTACGGGTCGCGGTACGGGTCACAAGACGCATGACACCGCTGTGCGCTCTCCGCTTTTCATCCGATACCGCCGAGTCATAGACATTCGCTGTAATGCTGTACGATGCATGCCGCAGCAGATCCTGGACTACTTTTTGGATTATTTTCGTTCTGCCGCAACAACGTCGTGTAGCTGTGACGGAGAGTGTGCCAGCCCTTCAGCGGAACGACGAGTTTTGCAGCAACAGGCTTGATGTAGAGCTGCATGATTTTCGACATCCAGTAGGGCTGCTTGCCGTTCTTCTTGGCGCTCGCAAAGACGAAATCGCTGTCAGCCGCGTACGGCGTCTCCTTTCTCCACGCAAGCAGTTCAGCGATCAAGTCCTCATCGAGTGGGATTGGCTTCTTCGAGGCTTCTGTCTTCACGTTACCCTCGTGCTGCAGCACGATGGAACGCTTGGGCGCTAAAAACCTTCTTGAAAGTCAATGTCCTCCCACTTGACGCCGCTCAACTCTCCTCGTCTCAGACCTGTTCCGAAATCCAGCAAGATCATAATGCGCTTTCTCGCGGACAGCATTTCGAGCAACAGTCGCAGCTATCTCACGTCTAGGCGAGCAGGCGTTCCCAACCGTTGACCACCTTGACGAACCTTGCTGATGGGATTGCGGTCGGTGAACTCGTATCGAATACCGTGCTCGTAGAGAAGGTGCATGATGTCCCTGAGCTTCTTCTTGCTTCCCGGCGCTAAATCCAAGTTGCCGAGCCAGTCCTCAACGTCCACAGCTTTCACCTCACCCAACAATCGGGAACCCCACGCCGGAACAATCCAGTTCTTCAGGTAGCCCTTGATCGTTTCCGTGGTGGAGTAGGCACGTCTGCCGGATTCCTTTTCCTGCCAGTGCTGCGCCAACCGTTCCACGCTCTCGGGGCTATCTTTCTTTCCGAGGCCCAGGCGCTCAACCTCTTTCCACGTCTGGGACTTTTGTGTCGTACGCGCTCAAACACCGCCAAATAAACCCAACATTTCCAACAAAGCCGTCTCATCCTTCCGTGCGCGCGTGAATTGGTGAATCTCTTTTGTTTCTGCGGTCTTGCTTCACTTTTCCGATTCGCTCATCCGTAACTCTGGATCAGCATATCGGGGCTCGAATCCCCGGGGGGCAGCCAATCTTTGCAACCACTTCCTTCGGAAGGAGTCTCCTCAGTCGCGTGCGCGCGATCAGGAATGTCCTTGAATAGCGCACGGGTAATATGTCATCAAATATGTAGTGTCAATTTCGACCCCTACTGGTCTCGTGTTCGTTCAATGCAGATGCTCAGCTCTGCGTCTCTCATGCACGCACAAGTTACACTTTGCTTCCTCCGCAGGAATTACATTGAATCTTCATAGCGGTATCATGTGTTCCTCTTCGGTTAGGGTGCTCGGTGACTGTTTGGGTGGATTCGATGAGAATTTGGCAGCTCCTGCTCAGGCTTGGGGTATTCGTGCCTGTATTGCTGGTCTTAGCATTCCCCGGTCGCGGGCAAACCGAAGACGCACAGTCCCATGCTGATGCCGGAATTCGGTTCGCTCGGTCGGGAGACCTGGCACGCGCTGCCGACGAACTGCGCAGGGCCGTGATGCTCGCTCCAACGAATGCAGAATTCCTAAGCACGCTCGGCACTGTCCTTGCGATGGACAAAAAGCTAGAAGAATCCAGTGCGGCATTTCGCAAGGCTCTCCAATTCGCACCACAAGATTCCACGGTTCGACGATATCTAGCTGCAAACCTTTGGCAATTACATCACTACCCTGAAGCAAAGCGGGAGCTCCAAATCATTTTGCACGAGCATCCGAACGACGCACAGTCTCGCCTACTGCTCGGAATGGTGTCGGAGAACTCCGGTGATTACTCAACTGCAGCGAAACTGCTCAGTTCTGTGCCGGATGAAGTCGAAAAACGACCCGAATCAATCGCGGCTCTCGCGCATTCGTACTACCAACTGCGGGAGCATGAAAACGCGCGCGCTACGTTGCAGGGACTGTCATCGCATGCAGGTAACGCCAAGTCATTATTGCTCGGTGCCGAAATTGCCGATCAGGCAGGCGACTACATTGAAGCGGAGCGACTACTGGATTCAATCAGTGAACCTGGAGATACATCAGCCGATATTCGGTTCCGAAAGGCAACGATCCAATATCACGCCGGCCATTTCGCCCAATGCCAAACCACATTAGAGCCGCTTCTAGCAGGACCTGGCGTTACCGCTCAGATGTACAACCTGTTGGGCTGGTGCTACCACCGGCTGAACAAACCCAAAGAAGCGACCGAGGCATTTGAACACGCAATCGCGCTGGCCCCGGCCGATGAGTCGAATTACGTTGATCTCATCAAGGTACTGGAGGCCCATAATTTTCTGCTCGTGGCGCTCGATGCTGCAAATCACGCAGCCGCTCTGTTCCCCAACTCTGCCGCGGTTTTCAACCTGAAGGGCTCAATTGAAAGCCGGCTCTCTCAGTTCACGGATGCGATCACGTCGTATAAACACTCTGTCGAGGCCCAAAGCTCGAGCAGCGAGGGATGGCTGGGTCTGGGACGGGCCCAAGTTTCTGCCGGGTTGATCCCCGATGCAACTTCCACGTTCACTAGCGCGATTGAGCGCTTTCCGAATGAAGCACGACTCAAGGTTGTCTATGCGGAGATGCTGCGGAACCACGTTGACCCGACCGACCGCACTGCCCGCATTCGAGCCGAGCAGTTACTGAAACAGGCGATCGCAAACGATGCCACGAATCCGGAAGCTTTTTTTGCACTGGGGAAGATCGAGTTAGACGACGGGAGACTGACACATGCGTCTCAGCATCTCGAACGTGCGGCAAAACTGCTGCCCGAAAGCAGAGAGGTGCATTTCGTGCTCTCGCGTGTATACCGGCGTTTGAATCGCACAGCCGACGCGCAACGAGAATTGGAGACATACCAGCGATTAAAAAAAGGCCGAGCCCCCGAGCGTCAAGAGGGTTCATTGATTGATGAGGCGACGCCTTGACCGGAACTTCAATGCCGAGACCAGGTACAATCACACTGATAGTTTTCCTGATGTTCGTCATCGCAGTTGGGAAAACAGCATCCATACCTGCCACCGCTTCAGCTTCCAATGAAATCTTTACGGACATCACTGAACAGGCCGGAATTACCTGGCAGCAGTTCGGTGGTGAGTCGCCCGATCGATTTCTCATCGAAACCATGGGCGGAGGTGTCGCGTTCTTCGATGTTGACAACGACGGACTGTTGGACATTTTTTTCGTAAACGGTGGAGAAACGCCTCATGGCAAGAGCCCGCTTCCACTCAGTAATGCCTTGTATCGCAACCTGGGAAACGGCAGGTTTGAAAACGTCGCGGCCAAAGCTGGTCTCGACAAGCTGAACTTCTACGGCATGGGTGTGGCTGCAGCGGATTTCGACAACGACGGTTATCAGGATCTCTATGTCACCGGCTATCCGGCGAGCGCTCTTTATCACAATAATCATGACGGGACTTTTACTGATGTCACCGACAAGGCCGGCGTGAAGAACGCGGGGAAGTGGGCTGCTGGTGCAGCCTGGTTCGACTACGATCGCGACGGCTTCCTGGATCTGATCGTTACGAACTACGCGCAATTTTCGTTCGAAGATCCCAAGCATTGCGAACTGAATCGCGTGCGCGCGTACTGTGCCCAAACAGCTTACATAGGCTTGCCGCTTACGCTGTATCACAACAATGGCGATGGCACGTTCTCGGACGTGAGCAGGCGCTCTGGACTCGACAAACTCATCGGCCGTGGACTGGGCGTGGTTGCGATTGACGTCAATGATGACGGTTGGCCGGATCTGTTCATTGCGCGGGACGCCTCACCTAGCCTTTTGCTGATCAACAAACACGAGGGAACATTTGAAGACGTCGCACTGGAAGCCGAAGTCGCATACGATCAGAATGGCATTGCAAAGTCAGGTATGGGGGTGGATGCAGGCGATGTCAATGGCGATGGTATCCCGGACTTCGTCGTCACCAACTTCAATGACCAATATCATTCGCTCTTTTTGGGCTCGAAGTCGCTGCCATTTTCTGATCGTACCACTGCCTCGCATTTGGCCAACTTGACCAGATCACTTGTCGGGTGGGGGACAAAGTTTTTTGATTACGACAATGATGGCAATCTGGATTTGCTGCTGGTGAACGGCCACATCAATCAACAGATCGAATCCACCCGCGCGGATGTCAAATACAAAGAACCTGCGCTCCTGCTGCGAAACAACAGTGATGGTGTTTTTGAAAACATGCGCGAGCTCGCAGGTGCCACGTTTCAACGTTCTTACCTGGGACGCTCCCTCGCCATCGGCGACTTCGACAACGACGGCGATCCCGATGCGATCTTCACGACCCTCAACGGCCCTCCGGTGCTGTTGCGCAACAACGTTGGCCAGGATAGTTCCTGGGTTGGATTCTCGCTTCAAGGAACGGTCAGTAACCGTGACGCGATCGGTGCCAAGATCACAGTCAATTCGTCTGGCCGGTCGCTGACGCGTTGGATCGCGGGCGGCGGCAGCTATCTGGCCGCACACGACAAACGTGTGCTCGTCGGGTTGGGGCCGAGCGCGAAGCCGGTCAATGTGGACATCCGCTGGCCCAGCGGAATCGTCCAGCACCTCTCGAATTTAAACCCGCGTCAATACCACCATATCGTTGAACCCACTTCCCCGGTCTCTTCGAACAAACCCTAAAACTGAATTGTTATTGCGTTCCTGTTTCTGGCAGGTTGTGTCGATTATTTAACTGGGTAGCCCTGCAAGCTTTTCTGGGCGTGGTTCGCCTAGAACCATGATACGAGCAGATTTGTCTTGACAACCGTTCTCAAGACAGTTAATACACCCAATGTAATGAAACGTTTCAATGCTGGGAATAGGGCGCATCTCCTGTCCCCACTATCGCCCCCCACTCGAAACCTAGCCGAACTCGGAGTGTCGTATGAAAATGAATTTCATCGCACGGTACGGCCTGCAATCGATTTCCAAAACGGCCCAGCGCCTGCTCGGAGCGGCTCTAGCAATTTGCGCTGTGCTGTGCCTTCCCGCAGCTCATGCCCAGCTCTATACCGGCACGATTGCTGGTACCGTAAAGGATGCTTCCGGCGCTTTCGTCGCTGGCGCGCAGATCAAGGCGACAGATACTGAAAAAGGTTTTGCATTTAGCGCTACCAGTGATTCAAGTGGGCGATACGTCATTCGAGAGCTTCCTCCTTCGAATTACGTCGTGTCGGCAAGCGCGACTGGATTTAAAACTCAGCGCCAAGACAACGTCAGAATCGACGTTAATCAGAACGCCTCGGTGGACTTTTCCATGGCCGTGGGGGCCGTTGCCGAAGTCGTTGATGTGCGTGCAGGTGCTGTCGAGTTACAGACCGAGGACGCGGAAACCGGGCAGGTGGTAAACCGCAGGTTCATCAATGATCTGCCTTTGATTGACCGCAATATCGAGACCCTAACCAGTTTGGCGCCGGGCGTCACCGAGATGAACGACTCATGCCCGGAGCCGTGTCTGGGCACAAACTTTGTTTCGAACGGCAGCCGTGGGGCTTCGGCTGACTTTCTGTTGGATGGCGCTTCCGCCACAAACTCCGAGCCAAACGGGGGAATTACAGCGGTGACTTATCTGCCCTCACCGGAAGCAGTGGAAGAATTCAAAGTTCAGCAGACCAACTTCAGCGCGGAATACGGGTTTTCGGGTGCCTCGGTTGTCAATGTGGTCTCGCGCTCCGGCACGAATAAGTTTCACGGCAGCGTTTACGAGTTCTTCCGCGACGATAGCCTCGATGCGAACGACTGGTTCGCAAACCGAAATGGAGCTCCCATTCCTCCGCTGCGCCGCCATAATTATGGTGGCACCATCGGTGGTCCCATCATCAAAAACAAGACCTTTTTCTTTTTCGACTACGACGGTTTGCGTCGAACCGGTTTGAGCACAGCTAATGCAGGCGTTCCCACCGACGCGATGCGGGCTGGTGATTTTGGCGAACTTTGCGCCGCGAATGGAGGCACGTTTAATGGCTCCTCCGGGCGCTGCAGTGCGGACGCTGGTCAGATTTGGGACCCTTACTCCGGAACGTTCAATGGCGTAATAACGCGCAGCACCTTCATTCCCTTCAACAACATCGCCACGTATACCAGCCCAGGACCCGTCAATAAAGCCCCCGGGAATCTGATTGATCCTGTGGCGCAAAAGATGATGAGCTACTTTCCAGAGCCCAACGTCACCGGCGGAAGCCTTCAACAGAACTGGTTCGGGTCCGGTTCGAGGCACACCTCCAACAAGCAGTTTGACATCAAGATCGACCACCGCATCACACAGAACAATTTAATGAGCGGGAAATTCGCGTATCAGTACAACCCCACAGGCGGGGGCCTTGATTGCTTCAAGAACTTTACCGATCCCTGTGCGGGCGGTCCGGGTTGGGATAATGCCCACGTATTCGCGATCAACGACACACATACTTTCAGCCCGACCTTGCTACTGACTACGACTTTGGGATTCACACGTGGAGTTTGGCACACTGATGCATACAACCCGCATGGGGAGAATGATCCGCTCGGGACTTTGGGATTTCCGTCCTATCTGGAGGCCAATGGGTTCAAGGGAGTGCCTGCGATCTTTATCGACCAGTACACCCCTGCTGGATACGCCAACATCGGCACCGATCCCTATGGTAATTACCGCCTGGGCCAGAACACAGGACAACTGTCCGCCACGCTCGACAAGATACACGGCCGGCACGACATTAAGTTCGGGTTTGACGGCCGTATCCACCAGATCAACTATATCCAAACCAACGCGCCCGTCGGATTCTTCAGCTTCAATACGGATGCTACCAATGCCTGCCCAGACGGATTGGATCTTTGCGGCGGAGATTCCATGGCCAGCTTCATGATGGGCCAGATGACGCAGGGCAATGCCAGCAACGGGACCGGGTCCTATGAAGAAATCCAGTCCCGGCCGGCCACAACGAACTACCAATATGGATTCTTTGCGCAGGACAACTGGAAGGTCACGCCCAAACTGACTTTAAATCTCGGCTTGCGTTTTGAGGTTACACTGCCGCGCACCGACCGCTATAACCGCCAGGATTGGTTTGATCCCAATGCTAGCAATCCGTTGAATGGTGGAAATCTCACCTACACTGATCCCGTCAGCAACCAGCCCCTAACCATTCCCTTGAAAGGCGGAGAAGTTTTCGCTTCTTCGAATCGGCGCACCAACTACGTGACCGACTGGCACGACTTCCAGCCGAGGCTAGGCTTCGCCTATCAGGTCGTTCCAAACACAGTCGTACGCGGCGGCTACGGCATCTACTACGGGCAGTCGCGCTCCGGGGTCACTGGTGTCGTCCCGTACGGCGGCGCTGGTTTCAATCAGTATACGAACGTTATCGTGGTGAATCCGAATGACCTTGCAACTCCTTTTGTGAACCTGAACAATCCGTTTAAGTTCGGGTTGATTCAACCGGCAGGGAATTCGCTCGGGCTGTTGAACGACGTGGGTTTCGGCGCCAACGGTCCGATTCGTACGCCGGGCTGGAATCAAACACCCTATGAGCAGAGCTGGAGCTTTGGGATCGAGCGCGAACTGCCGAGCCATATCCTGATCAACGCAGAATATATTGGCAAGAAGGGCACTCACCTGCCGTTCACCGGCTCGACAGAGCGGAACCATCTGGGGCCGTGGGTGGAGAGTCTGCCGGTTGGAGATTTCACCTCAAACACCCCATGCCAGGCTGGCCTGTCAATCGCATGTCTCAGCTCCGCAGTGACCAATCCTTTCGCCGGGCTTATCAGTGACCCGAATAGCACCATAGGCAGCGGCTTTCAGCAGATTCAGTACTATCAGTTGCTGCGACCCTATCCTCAATTCACTGGCGTTTCTACAGAACCGCAGTTGATCGCGAATTCTATTTACCACGGACTGCAGTTGACCGCCGAGAAGAAGTACTCTAACGGTCTGCAATTACTGGCAACATTCGCCTGGTCGAAGTCGATCGATGACGCTTCCTCGGGAGATACCAATGTGTCGTGGGCGCAAAGCTTCGACAGCTTGCAGGATCCTAACAAGCCGGAGCTGGAACGGAGTCTCTCAACATTCGACATTCCCTATGTATTACAGTTCAGCTACAGCTACGATCTGCCGGTTGGGCACGGCAAAGCATTTTTGGGAAATATGCCGCGCTGGGCGGACTTGATCATCGGTGGATGGAAGACCAACGGCATCTGGCGTATCGCTGATGGACGTCCGCTCTCCTTCTTCCTCGACGACGGTGGGCAGCCGCTGCCCACATATGGTTCACAGCGACCGAATATTGTGGGAATACCCACGCGTAACCACGGTTCGAATCAGACTTGGGTAGAGCAGTACTTTGCAGGCAACACCCCTGACGATCACCCCAGTTTCGTGCGTCCTGCCCCTTACACTCTGGGGAATGCTCCGCGAGCGCTGGGCAGCGTCCGTTCACCGTTGTCCTTCACGGCCGATCTTTCGATCGGCAAGCAATTCCAAATACGCGAGCAGATGAACTTCGAGTTCCGGGTCGAGGCGAAGAATGCCTTTAATCATCCGGTATTCGGGACACCGGATACCAATGTCGGCGATGACACCTTCGGGAAAATCTCGTACACAGCAATCGGACCGCGCGAGGTGCAGTTGGGCTTCAAGTTTAACTTCTAATGCGTAGAGCGAACGCGGGTGCCGGGACCTGCTTATTGCTGGCGGGCCGCCGCGAGTTCGTAGTTGGGTTCGCCACGCGGACGCGGGCATAAGGAGGGGAGAACTGAACCGAGCACAGTTCCGTCTGGTGCAGAAAATCGTTGACCCCACTATCGAGGTGTTTAACGTTCAAACGATGTAACATCTTTCATAACAACTACGCCCAAAATTGCCCATTTTTGCCTTCTACGGAAATCGAGAAGCCGCTGAAACAAAAAGACATTTATTTGATCGCTGAGCAATCAGTAGGTTGAAGGTTCAGTTGCGCTGGCTGTGAGCCGCGGCGTCGAGCACGATTACGTCGTAAAGCTGTTCACGCTGGTTTGGTTGACGTGCATCATGGCGCTGAGCTCTTCCGGCAATGGCGCTTGATCGCCTTCTGAATATTGAGACGGAGGCGATATTGTCCGGAGGTATCCGAGCCGAGCGATCCAGATTTGCCGGCCACAGAACGCAAGATTCAGAACGCGGATGATCACCCTGCAATCGTCAAGACCGTTGCAGAGATATCCGGATAGACGAACTTATCCAAATAATGGAGCAGGAACCCACCCTGATACGGCTGAACTCCAGCCTTGGCCTCAAGCCAGTTCTCTAGCACAGTTAAGGCACAAGGCCAAAGAGGCAGTTCCGTAAGGATTCCCCACACAAGTGACCCGACATGCAGCCAGCGAAGGATCGGGCGCGAGCGTGTCAGCAACGCACCAAAGACCACCCACAAAATGAAACAGCGCATGCAGGAAGAGGACGGAAATAGCGAGTGCCGAATACAGGCTCGAAGCAAGAACAGGTGCATGCATCTCTGGAAAATCCACAACAATGACGGTTAACGATCGGCCTGATACACATTCCCAGTGTTCGGGAAGCCGGAATAGTATGTTGCCAGAAGATTGTGCGAAAAATCATTCATGTCGACATGGACGCGTTTTATGCTTCGGTCGAGCAGCGCGATGCTCCGCGACTGCGCGGCAAGCCCGTGATCGTTGCCTGGCTGGGCAAGCGCTCTGTCGTCTGCGCTGCCTCGTACGAGGCCAGGAGTTTCGGGGTGCGCTCGGCCATGCCGGCAGTGCGCGCGGAACGGTTATGTCCCACTGCGAGCTTCGTACCTCCGGATTTCATACGCTATCGGGCAGTCTCGCGAAGCGTGCGGGAGATCTTCAAGCGTCATACAGACTTGATCGAACCACTGTCACTCGACGAGGCGTACCTAGACGTTACCGAGAACAAGGCAGGATTACCGACGGCCACTCTGGTGGCACGCACCATCCGCGGGCAAATCCGCCAGGAATTGAATCTGACTGCCTCTGCCGGCGTAGCGCCAAACAAGTTCTTAGCAAAACTGGCCTCTGACTGGCGCAAACCTGATGGTCTCTTCGTCATCCAACCTAAGAATATAGATGGGTTTCTGCTACCACTGCCTGTTGGCCGCCTGCCCGGTGTGGGCAAGGTTACGGGAGAGAAGCTGGCGAAACTTGGAGTACAGACAGTTGGTGATCTGCGGGCTCTGGACTTGTCCATGCTCGAACACCAGTTTGGCCGCTATGGTCTGCGCCTGCACGAACTCGCCCGTGGTATCGACGATAGCGAAGTCGTCCCGGACCGGCCTACGCAATCGATCTCCGTCGAGGATACTTTTGAGCAAGACATGCTGTTGGCAGAAACCGAGGCAATGATCCAACGCCTTGCAGAAAAGCTTTGGTCTGCTTCGCGCAAAGAATCACGGATAGCACGTACGGTGCTTCTCAAACTGAAGACAAGCGAGTTCAAGATTCTTACCCGCAGCCACACGCCCTGTTCCGCTCCCTCCTCCTGCGAGGAGCTGACGGAGATCGCATTAAAGCTGCGAGAGCGGGTGGATCTCGGGCCGCGGCAACGTTATCGGCTGGTGGGTGTCGGCCTAAGTAACTTTTGTGAAGCGGAAGAGGCTGCCAGTCAACCAGCGCTCTTCGAGTGATTGCCAGTCAGTCGGCGGCGGTGGCGCTCGGCTGCTGCTTCATCATCTCCTCCATTCCTTTCTTCATTTCTTTGGCTGTCGGTTCCGCCTTGTGTGTACCGACCATCCACGTGTAGCCATCCGCATCGACGACAGTGCCGCAGCGGTCGCCCCAGAACATGTCCATCACGGGACCTTGCGGTGTGGCGCCAAGCTGAGTCGCTTTTTCGACGACCTTGTCCACGTTCTCGACGTAAATGTAGAGGGTAGCAGGAGAGGCGCCGACGCTCTTGGCGCTTCGTTTCCCCATTTGCTCGCTCTCCGGCCCCAGCATCAGCGTCGTGCCACGCAACGTGAGTTCCGCGTGAACTGGTTTGCCATCAGGCCCATTCATGATTCCCCGTTTAGAAAAGCCGAATGCCTTTTGGTAAAAGCTCACCGCGGCCGGAATGTTGGAGACGGTTAGCGCGGCGGAGACGGCGCTGTACTGCTTCCTGTTTAGCGGATCGATCTTTTTCTTTGCCATTTGTGCTCCTTTCGTGCCGCAGACATTTTAGCCAAAAGAAACGAATGCCGCACCCGGATGAACAAAAGCCAGGTCACGCTTTAGCTGGCGGCACGAGCCTTAGAATGAGCGTCTGGATTGCCGCGGGCTCGTGCTCACCGGCATCCGCCGAGAATCTTTTTCGTGCGCACCTCTTGAACTGGTAAAGAATCACCATCGCGCTCGGGCGGAGCTTTCGACGCGGTACGGGTTGAGGTACGGGTCTGCTATTCCTTCCACCGTCTTTCAACGACTTACAGTGCCACCCACCTCTTCTAAGTCGTTGTAAAACGTACCGCTTCGGTTGTGAAAGGGCGATGTCCTAGGCCGGGCTAGACGATGGGGACGAGATAGCGTGAGGCGGGCTTGCTGGCGAACTATTGATGGTAACAAGCGCGTCTTCGAGATGTCAAAGTGCAGTGACCCCACTTTCCCCATCCTCAGGATTTACAATATTCACCGAACCTCATTCGAAACGGAGCGGCGGGTGGCTGATCCCCTTCATCTGAGTTTGTGGTTTCCGAGTTTCAGCGAGCAGGACATGATGCTGCACGTCTTGTCCGTGCTGCGTCAGTTCCCTTTTTCGGCGGCTCGTCCCGGAGTCAGCTACGTATCGGTCCAACCCGTGTCGTGGAACGAGCCGACGATCCTCGAACGCCGCTTCACGCCAGGTGTTGCGCCTGAAATTGCAGTCGACGTCGCGTCCGACCTTTTGCACGAAGACTACGCCTACGTGTTCGACGCGGATTGGGACTTATGGACACCGGATTCCACCGGCCGTCAGTGGGCTCTTGCGCCAAATCACGTGCGCTTCATCGCGCAGGGAGCAGAGTTCGATGAGGGGACCGCGGAGACTACCGGCCATATCGAAGTCGACTTCGGACTCGATAGTGCATTCCTTCAGGAACAGGTCGAACTCGACACCGACACGGAAGAACGCGTGCGCGCGAACGTTCACAAGCTGATCGATTTCACAAACAAGGTCGAGAAGAACGCGCACGCTAACGGACGGCTGCTCTGGTCCGACTCAGAAGACAACCTCGCGCAGAAGCTGATCGCCCGCCTGCAAAAAGTCCAATAAGAATGGAGCGACGGGCGTCCTCGCCCGTCAGGGCAAGAACTCGTCGCTCCAACAGATCGTTCCGCGAACTCCTGACCGCAAGGAACCTACTTCGTCCGTCCGCCCTCGACCTTGAGCGCATCAGCCGCGGCCGCTTGTGCCGCCGCCAATCGCGCCGTCAACACGCGGAACGGAGAGCACGAAACGTAGTTCAGTCCTACCCGGTGGCAGAACTCGACCGACGAAGGTTCGCCGCCGTGCTCGCCGCAGATTCCCACTTTCAAATTCGGCCGTGTCTTGCGCCCGCGCTCGGTGGCCATCTTCACAAGCTGACCTACGCCCTCCTGGTCCAACGCCGCAAACGGATCCTGCTTCAAAATTCCTTCTTCCAGATACGTCGGCAGGATCTTGTTCACGTCGTCGCGCGAAAAGCCGAACGTGGTCTGCGTCAGATCGTTCGTGCCGAACGAGAAGAACTCCGCTTCCTTGGCAATCTCATCTGCCACCAGGGCCGCGCGTGGCAACTCGATCATTGTTCCCACCAGATAGTCGACCCGGTGCTCTTTTTCTTTGAACACTTCGTCGGCCACCCGCCGCACAATCGCCGCCTGGTTGGCCATTTCTTTCAAGGTCGCCGTAAGCGGAATCATGACTTCCGGAAACACTTTCACGCCCTGCTTCGACACGGCTACTGCCGCTTCGAAGATGGCGCGTGCCTGCATCTCCGTGATCTCCGGATAGGTGATGCCGAGACGGCATCCGCGGTGCCCCAGCATCGGGTTGAACTCGTGCAGTTCTTCCACGCGACGCAGAAGGTTTGGAATGACTCTCTTCAGATCCGCCGCACCCTTGGCGCCGAAGCGCTTGTACTTTCCGATCAGCTCCTTTTTGTGTTTCGCGTCGGCATAAGGCAGCACGGCGATATCAACCATCAGGTCTTCGCGCCGCGGCAGGAATTCATGCAGCGGGGGATCAAGCGTGCGGATGGTCACCGCGTACCCGTCCATCGCCTTGAAGACGCCAGCAAAATCGGCGCGCTGCATGGGCAGCAGTTTCTTGAGCGCAATCCGCCGGTCCTTCTCGTTGTTGGCCAAAATCATGGCTTGCATGTGCGGGATGCGGTCTTCCGCGAAGAACATATGCTCCGTACGGCACAGCCCGATTCCCTCGGCACCAAAAGTCCGTGCTTGGATAGCATCGCGCGGAATATCCGCGTTCGCCCGAACCTTCAGCTTGCGGAACGGGTCCGCCCACTTCATAAAGGTCTGCAATTCCTTGTCGTCCGGCGAAGGCGGCAGTGTATTCAGCTGCCCCTTGATCACCCGGCCCGTCGTTCCGTCGAGTGAAATCCAGTCGCCTGCCTTGAACACCTGGCCCTTAACGCGCATCTCCCGAGCTTTCTCATTGACCTCGATGTCGCCCGCTCCAGCCACGCAGCACTTGCCCATGCCACGCGTGACCACGGCGGCGTGGCTCGTCATGCCGCCGCGCGAGGTCAGAATGCCCGACGCGACTTCCATGCCATGAATGTCTTCCGGCGTCGTCTCGCCGCGCACCAGGATGACCGACGCCTTCTTGCCAAGCCCGGCCTTCTCCACCGCTTCGTCCGCCGTGAACACGATCTGTCCGACTGCCGCGCCCGGAGAGGCTGGGAGTCCCTTGGCCAGCACTTCGATCTTCACACCCTTTTCATCGAGACGCGGAACCAGGAAGTCATACAACTGGTTGGGCTCCACGCGGAAGATCGCCTCTTCCTTCGTGATGAGCCCCTCCTCCACCATCTGCAGCGCCACTCGCACTGCCGCCAGACCCGTCCGCTTGCCGTTGCGAGTCTGCAGCATGTAGAGCTTGCCGTCCTGAATGGTGAACTCGAAGTCCTGCATGTCTTTGTAGTGTTTTTCCAGGCGCGTCGTGATGTCGCGCAGCTGGTTGTAGACCTCGGGCATGATCTTCTCGAGTTCCAGAATGTGCACTGGCGTGCGCACACCCGACACCACGTCTTCGCCCTGCGCATTCAACAGGAACTCGCCGTAAAACTCCTTCGTCCCGATCGCCGGATTGCGCGTGAAGCCGACCCCGGTGCCGCTGGTCTCGCCCAGGTTGCCGAACACCATTGCCTGCACGTTCACCGCGGTGCCGAGCATGTCGTCAATGTTGTTGATGCGGCGATAGTGCTTGGCTCGGGCATTCTGCCAGGAACGGAACACTGCATCTCTCGCCATCACTAGCTGTTCATGCGCATCCTGTGGGAAGTCGCGCTTGGCGTGCTTCTTCACGACTTTCTTGTACTCCGCGATGACTTCTTTCAAAGCCTTCGCATCGAGGTCGGTGTCGAGCTTCGCCTTCTTCTGCTTCTTTTTCTCGTCGAAAACTTCTTCGAAGGCCGACTTCTCGATCTCGAGCACGACGTTGCCGAACATCTGGATCAACCGGCGGTACGAGTCGTATGCAAAGCGCGCATCGGCACGCTTAGCCAGCGCTTCAACGCTCTCGTCATTCAGCCCAAGATTCAGAATCGTATCCATCATGCCGGGCATGGAGAACTTCGCGCCCGACCGCACGCTGACCAGCAGTGGGTTGGCGCCCTTGCCCAATTGCTGTCCCTGCAATTGCTCCAGGTGCTTGAGTGCCTCTTCCATCTGGCGATCCACTTCCTTCGAAACCGCGTTGTGCTTCATGTACTCGCGACAGGCTTCGGTCTGGATCGTGAATCCCGGAGGCACGGGCAGCCCGGCATTGGTCATTTCCGCCAGGCCCGCGCCTTTGCCGCCCAGCACATCCTTCATCTTGCCGTTGCCGTCGGCCTTGCCGCCGCCGAAGAAGTACACGTACTTCACTTCGTTTTTCGGGCTGGTTTTGATTTCAACTTCGGTCTCGGGGAGAGTTGTCGTAGCCATGATTGAGTCCTTTACTGTTTCGAGGATTCTTTGCCTTCGGTGACGATTTCGGAGAAGTCCGCAATCGTCGAGAACTCTTTCAAAAGCGTCTGCAGCAACGCCAGCCGGTTGGCGCGAACGTTCACGTCGTCGGCCATCACCATCACCTTGTCGAAAAAGTGATCGAGGGCGGCCCGCAGCTTTCCGATTTCCAGCAGCGCTCTCTCGTAGTTACGATCTGCGCGCAGCGCTTCGACCTTCTTTGCCGCCTCGGGGACTTGTGCGGCCAGAGCTTTCTCGGCTTCTTCCTGAAGCAGCGCCGCGTTCACCTGGGGCGCCACTTCCCGGCCCGCCTCGCTCGCCTGCCGCAGGATGTTTTTCATGCGCTTGAACGAAGTCGAGATCGCCTCGAAGTCAGACGACGTGCGGACTTTCGAAACCGCTTCCGCACGCGCCAGGGCATCGACCACATCATCCGCATCCGCCGCCAGAACTGCATTCACTACGTCGTACGCAAACCCGCGCGCGTCGCGCAAGTAGAACTCCAGGCGCTCGCGGAAAAAACCACGCACGGCCTCGTCAAACTTGAAGTCCTTGGCGAACTTGTTCTCTGCTTCGGACCCGTGATAACGGACCTTCGCGTCTTCCATCAGAGCGCTCAGCTGCAGCGGCAGCTTGTGCTCCGCGATCGTCTTCACAATTCCATTCGCCTGCCGCCGCAATCCGAACGGATCTTTCGACCCGCTGGGAACCAGTCCCAAGGCGAACATCCCGGCAATACTGTCGGCCTTGTCTGCAATCGAAAGCACAGCTCCTTCTACTGTACGCGGCACCGAATCGTCCATCGACTCCGGCTTGTAGTGGTCGTAGATCGCGGTCGAGATGCACTGCCGAGCGTCCTCGCTGAGGCCTTCGTCGAGTACCTGCACCCGCGCATACAGTCCGCCCACGATGCCCTGCAGTTCCGTGAATTCCTTGACGAGTTCGGTGGTGAGATCGGTCTTCGCCAGGCAGGCCGCTTTGTGAATGACGCCTGGCCGCAACGTCACGCCCGCCTGCTTCAGAGTCTCCGATAACCAGCTCGCCAACCGCTGCGTGCGAATGGTCTTGTCGTAATAGCTGCCCAGATCTTTCTGAAAAGTCACATGTCTCAGCAGCTCTAGCCGGTCACGCAAAGATTGCTTCTGGTCGGTCTGCCAAAAGAAACGCGCATCGTTGAAGCGCGCTCGCAGCACGCGTTCATTCCCGTGCTGGATGACGCCGTCGCGATCTCCGTCTGTATTCAGCACCGCCAGAAAATGCGGTGCGAGTTTCCCGTTCGCGTCTTCCACCGCAAAGTACTTCTGGTGATCGCGCATCACGGTAACCAATACTTCTTCCGGCAATTCCAGAAATTGCGGGTCGAAGTTCCCCAGAATCGCCGACGGAAATTCGGTGAGATTGACCACCGTATCGAGCAGGGCTTTGTCTTGGCGCCACCGGGCACCAGCAACTTTGCGTGTGGCCGAGTCCAGTGACTTGCGGATTTCTTCTTCGCGCTCTGACCGGCTGAGCACTTTGGCGGAGGCAAGTGCGTCCATGTACGCGTTCCCGGCTCTAGGAATCTCTACTGCCTTGTCGGCAAGAATCCGGTGCCCCCGGGAACTGTTCCCCGCCTGAATGCCGTCGAATTCCAGCGGAACAACCTCGCCATCGAGCAGGGCCACCATCCAGCGCACCGGGCGCACGAAGCGCTCGTTCGCCTTGCGCCAATACATGTTCTTCGGCCAGTAAATCGACGAGATCTCCTTTGGCAGCAATTCCGAGAGAATTTCGCTGGCCGCGCGGCCTTTCTTGGTGACCTTGGCAGAAAGGTATTCGCCTTTGGCTGTGCTGGTTTTCTCGAGCTGCAAGACATCCACGCCCGCCTTCTTCGCGAAAGCGTGCGCTGCCGGAGTCGGCTGTCCATCTTTATAGGCAACTGCCAGGGAAGGTCCAGTGACCTGTTCGGTGAGGTCGGGTTGCGATGCAGGAATGCCCGCTGCCAGAACCGCCAGCCGGCGCGGCGTGTCAAAACCTGTCACGGCTCCCGTCGGCACGAGCCGTTCACGCTCCAGCATTTTTGCGACGCGTTCGCACAGTTCTTGCGCGCCCGCATCGATCATCCTTGCAGGAATTTCTTCACAGCCGATCTCAAGCAGAAAGTCAGGCATCGATCAATCTATCTATCTTCCCAAGTTCCGCAGATCCTGAATGTGAGCACCGTCACAACGTCTTAGTAGCGCCGGCGTCCCGCCGGCAGTCGCGG
>Ga0070716_100000289_pt1 | contig 20304 bp, 42 predicted proteins | sample LARL112metaG_FD_71395 | JGI IMG/M metagenome (GOLD analysis project Ga0070716, IMG submission 71395) | Corn, switchgrass and miscanthus rhizosphere microbial communities from Kellogg Biological Station, Michigan, USA - LAR L11-2 metaG | ecosystem: Host-associated > Plants > Roots > Rhizosphere... | reverse complement strand
CGGCTCCGGCTCCGGCTCCGGCGACGGCTCCGGCTCCGGCTCCGGCTCCGGCTCCGGCTCCGGCGACGGCTCCGGCTCCGGCTCCGGCTCCGGCTCCGGCTCCGGCTACGGCTCCGGCTCCGGCTCCGGCTCCGGCTACGGCTCCGGCGACGGCTCCGGCTACGGCTCCGGCTCCGGCTACGGCGACGGCGACGGCTCCGGCGACGGCTTAAAAATCCAAAATTTTAAAGATACCCCTGTTCATTACATCGACGGTATTCCTTGCGTATTTCAGTCGATTAAAGAAGAATATGCGCTCGTTGAGGTTATTGATGTAAAGTCCTTTAGTACAAAGCAAATGTACGTTGCTAAGCGGGACGGATTTTTTGCCCACGGAGGGACACTAAAGGAAGCGACCGAACAAGTAGAGCAAAAATGGCTGTCTTCTCAGACTGTGGAAGAAAAAATTGAACAATTCAAAAAACAGTTCAAAAAGGGGGTTGCTTATAAGGCTTCTTTATTCTACGATTGGCATACTCGTTTAACCGGTTCATGTAAAACAGGGAAAGATATGTGGGTGTCACAAAACAATGTAGATCTTGAATCTGCCATGACCGTTGATCAATTCATTGAATTGACTAAAAACGCATATGGCGGTGAAATCATTAAAAGATTGTTTAAATAACGATTTTTTTAATAACTTAAATACACAAACTATGTCATGGTTTTGGAGGAAAAAAGACAAAAAGAAGGTGGTAATTAAGCAATCTTGCTATGATAAACTGCCTGCTGCGCATCGATCCCTTTTTGAGACACACGCTCCGGCGTCTTCTACAACAGTAATTCATACCCACGAAGTGGTACAAAATGAAGGGGACTTTATGTTATCCGCCGCTGTTGGAATGGCTACAGACAACATAGCACTTGGGTATTTAGCAGGAGGCAACCTTTCTGGCGCTCTTGTAGGTGAAATGCTTGCAGAGTCTTCCCATCAGTCAAATGACTTTGGGGGAGGAGATACAGGCGGAGATGGTGCCAGTGGATCTTACGGCCAGCCAGATAATAGCCCACGATTTGACAGTACGCCAAGCTACGACAGTGCCCCGTCTTATGATTCATCGAGTTCATCGGATTCAACCAGTAGCTACGACTCTGGGAGTTCTTCTTACGACAGTAGTAGCTCCTCATTTGATTCGGGAAGCTCTTTTGATTCTGGCGGGGGTGCGTCGGATAGTAGTTTCTAAAATTCGTATCTACATCGACTGCGATTAAATGTCAATTCCCGCTGTCTAACGGCTCGACCGCTAGGGTGTCCAGAAAACTCCCATAAGTAAGGGACATACGAAAAGCATGGGATAGGTGAGCAGAAAGCCGACAAAAAGAAGCTGACAGCCGGGAAAGACCGGCAAATTGGGCCGCATTGTGAGGATGTTAGACTGGACGTGGATTGATCTCCATAGATAGCTATATCCGATAAGTCAAACGGCAAACCCTGAAAGGAGCCAGACGTGGCGTAAGGTCGTTAAGATTTATATCTAAGCGACCGATCTTATAGGGGAAATTATGGGGTTCGAATCCCCTGCGACCCACAAATTAGATCTTTGGTGCTTAGATTATATTCAGTAGCAAAGCCATGCGTCTGGGAAGGGATGTTGCCTTAAAAAAGCATTTGCCCATCAAGGCTGGTAACCTTGTTTAGTCTGAGCATCAATTAACTTCGTCTTCATAGGCAGTTAGGTTTGGAAAGCCAGAAGCCTTGTGTAAGTTCTGGCTCTATTTTAAAATCAGTTGATTCAAGATAATGTGGGATATTCCACAGTCACGGTGTATCACGGATGAATGGAAGGAATTGTATTCCTATAATTCCAACCTGTTTTAGCCTTTTTAATATAAGATAAAAGAACTACTACAAGCCCGGATACCTTTTTAGGAGAACAAGACCGGTGATTTCACGTAACTAAGGGAGGGGGCCGGCAGTCCTCTCCCCTTTTAAAAGAAAAACATTTTTTGCGATATAGGTTTAGGTTAATGGAGGGCGAAGGATGTTTATCTTTCGCCCATTTTTTCCACCAAAAAAAACATTAAAAGGATGATAATAAAGGAAGTGACATTTGATTGTACTATCGCCATGCCGGGATACAATAATGTAAAGCCTGGAACCGGAACGATTGTATTGGAAGAAGGGGAGACAATGGAGGAGGCGTGGTCGGAGCTTTACAGAAGGGCTATACAATGGCACAAGAAAGAATTTCCGCATCTATACGAGCCACTTCCTCCGATTAGGGATGCGTTACTGAAAAATGCAGTAAAATATGGCGTTCAAGAGTCCAGAGGCGAGGACAATGACCAACTTGCCGAAGCTATAAAAAAAATGCAAAATATCCCGTACAAAGAAGACGCAGAAGCATTTCTATCCACTGAAAAATGGATGAAGTATAATAAAGAATTAAAGTCCTTGCTGAACGCTAAACCGAACCGTCCATGACTCCGGAAGAAAAGGGGCAGGAAATTGTAGATGGGCTACAAAGAGTTTGTGGCTCATTTGGGAACGGCATAGCCGCTGCAATAATATGCTGTGAAGAAATCCTTAAAGCCCTTCCTTATGTATACCGGAAATCTGAATCCAACGTGGAAATATTGGGACGATGTAAAATCATACGTAAAATCATTGTAATGGAAAAATTTAACTGGTTGTGCGCATCTTATTTCATGCATGCCGGATATATCATCTTCCAGATTGGACCTAATGCCTATTCTCTTTGCCCACTTTTAAGCATTTATGATTATTAAACATACTTTACAATGAAACTATACGACAGAATATGGGCTCCTTCTAATTCGGCGACGATGGATGGAGGATTTAAAGTAATAGAGGACTCCTTTATAGGATCTAGAATATTGGGAGACGTAGAGCCAATGAGAAATGTAATAGTTATTACCACAGAAGAACTGAGAGAAGTTTTTAACGCCGGAAGGGATTTTGTCAAGGAACAGTCTGTAACATACGGACTAGACTTCAATCAGTTTATGGAATCAAAAGGAATCAAAATATAAAACAATAAACGTTATGGCATCTAAGAAAGAAGATACAATTAAAATAGACCCATCTGAAATAACTATCCTTCCTGCGGAGATAGAAGAAAAGGTAAATGCAGAGATCGGTCTTATCAGGGTAGAGGCTAACGTAACCGAAGAATTTATAAAAAAACTAACAGAAGAGTATGGTGGGTTGAAAATTAAGGATCAGGCCGACAAGGAAGGGTATTTGGCAGTACAAGAGGCTCGTAAAACAGTGAAAAAAATTCGGGTTGCCGCTGGGAAACTATTCGATAAAGGGCGGGAAGAGGCGGTGGCAATTGCCGATAAATGGCTCGATAGCAAGAAAAAAGTAATAGCTTCCCTTAGCGCTATTGAAGAACCTTTAGAAGAGCAGGAAGATGCCTACGAAGCAGAGGATAAGCGAATAAAGGCTGAAAAGGCCCGTAAATTAGAACAACAGGGGATAAAGCGTACTAGTGAGCTAATGTCCTACGGAGCCTCCCTAATCGACGGGAATTGGGTTCTGGGAGAATTGGCTTACGAATCAATCCTTTGCAAAAATTGCGACGAAGATATTTACCAGGGAATCCGGGAGCAATACAAAGCCCTATTCGATGTAAAAGAATCTGCTCGTATCCAAAAAGAAGCAGATGACAAGGCCGCTGCTGACAAACTGTTGGCAGATCAGCAGGCCGTAGCTAAGGCTAAGGAAGAAGCCAAAAAAATGCGTACAGAAGCCCGTATATCCTTTCTGGAATCATTGGGGATGGAAAAGAGCAAGACAGGAGGATCGTATGCTTATGCCGGCCATACCGTTCTTTTGATGGACATACAAGAGCAGGAAACGCAGGACTGGGAAGTAATCCTTGCAGGAGTTCGGGAAGGAATTGAAAAGGCAAAAGCATTGGCCAAAGAGGAAGAACGCGTTAAGGAAGTATTCAAACAGCGTCTTTCCCTGCTTAAAGAATGGTCTAGCGATGGGCAGTATGTCAACGGGAGTTTTACACAAGGAAAGAACTGGGGAACGATCAAACAGTTGGTAGATCTTCCCGAAGAAGAATTTGACAACCTAATCGGGGAAAACGAAAAATTCATCGACGAAAGGGATAAGAGGGTAGAAGCAAAGAGGTTAAAGGATATAGAAGATGCTCGTTTGGAGGGGATAGGCAAAAGTCGCCGTAATGATTTGATTTTAATCCAAGCGAATTATGCGGGAACCGATATAGAGCTTGGTGATATGTCTAATGAGAATTGGGCATCTTTTTATATGGCATTCAAAAAAAATTACGATGAAGCACAAAAAGTAATTGCCGATCAAAAAGAAAAAGACCGTCTTGAAGAACTAGGAGAAAAAGGACGCTACGAAGAACTAGTTAAATACCTTAAAGCATCCCCTATCGGAGAGTTCCGGAGCAGTCAGTACCGTACAAAAGTATCACCTATTAGAACATTCATTAATAACCTGTAAAAAATGAAAGCGATTTGTAGAAATATCGCATTTAGCACATCAGGACTTTGTCTTTTGGGGGCCGATTGCGTTTGCAAAAAGAATCAACTTTGGTTAGATGAAGAGACCGAAGCCCCTGCCGCCTCCCCTGTCATAGAAACTAAAACCGGAAGTCTTGATGAATGGTCCGCTCAGCATGATGCATGGTGCAAATATTATAAATTAGGCCCCTATAAAGAAGAGCCCGATCCATTTATAGTCTGGTTGGATGCACAGAGTAATGAGCAAGAGAAATTAATGGATGCTGAAAACAGAAAACAGGAACCATATCAAGTCCATTATGGCGCATGGAACATGTTGGATCAGGTAAAGGAAAAATATCTGGCTCTTTTCTCGGCTCCCTCTTCTGTCATAGAGGGGGAAGTCAAAGAGGGAAACATTAAATATTTGATAGAAGATACCAATAATTCAATGTGGTACAGACCGTTGGAAGAACAGGCAAAAAATTTCCACTGGACGAATGAATCGCATTTGCACGATCCCTTGGAAAACTGGACGAACGACGCAAATGCAGCATGGCAATTCGATACAAAAGAGGAGGCTCAAGCCATCCTATCAAAAATATTTAATACACTCCTTGGGTATAAGGTGACAGAGCATGAATTTATTTCATCTGAACCAGCAGAGCCGAAAGGGGAGATACCGGAAGAGATCATGCAATGGATAGAAAAGCAAGTTAATGGTTTCAGTTTTGAAGGACGAACGAACTGGATGGGCGGCGCAAAGGCCATGTACCGCAAGCTAACCGAAACCAAAGCCTGCCGCGTGCTGAAGGGGGAATTGCCGGTCAATATTTCAAAAGAGCTAAAAGAAAAGATTCGCCCTTATCACAATAGAACTTCTTTCATAGCCGGGGTCGTGGAATTGTGGGACTATCTCGTAAGAAATTCAGCCTCAATCAATCTCCCCTCCAATGAAGGAGAAGAGCAGGACAATAACCTAATCTACACTCTTGGGAAACAGAACTACGAAAAGGATAGAAGGATAAATGAACTTGAACAATTAGTAAAAGAAAAACAACACTGGATAGATTCACATATTTAATTAATAAACGTTATGGATTTTAGCAAAGTATTAGTGAGAAGTTCGGCCCTGCATGTTCTGTTTACTGAGCCACAAAGTAAGGCTGAAAAGGACGCAGGGGAACTATCTAAGACCGCTAAAGCATATCTGAACGATATGTACATAGAAGAGGTTTGGGGAATAGAGCGGGATATTACCACAAAGGAAATGGACAAGGGGACGGAGTGCGAAGACGAAGCAATTTCAATGATTAGCTTTCTGGATGACAAGCCGTACATCAAAAACACTGAAAGGAAAGAAAACCTTTGGATAACCGGCCATGCGGACGTAGTGGAAGAGGCCGTACATGACGTTAAATGTAGTTGGTCCCCTTGGACTTTCATTCCTAAACTGACAGAGCCTATTGATAAGACTTATTTCTACCAGCTACAGGGTTATATGTGGCTATGGGGAAAGCAAACAGGATATTTACGGTACTGCCTAGTTAATACCCCGTACATGATATTGCAAAATGAACTCCGAAAGTTGCTGTTTTCAATGAATGTAGCCACAGATCTAAATCCTGAATACATGGAAGCTGCCAGGAATCTAAAAAAACAGCACGTTTTTGACCACATACCAATAGATCAGCGGTCCATAAAAATAAAGGTAGACAGGGATCAAAAGATTTTGGAGCAAATACCGGCCAAGGTAGACAAAGCTCGGGAGTATCTTGCGTACCTGCATTCCATACACATGATAAAGTGAGTCACACGTAACTAGCACTAACTAAAAAAGGCCCCCTTAATTGGGAGCCTTTTGCTTTATTGGCCGAATCTAACTCCTTTCAAATCATCCATGTCTTTCTGGACAATTTCGAATACATGCCATACAAGACCGTATTGTTGTATCGTATCTATATGAACAAAGGATTGGTCTGGGTTGATTTTAGGGAGTGGATTGCCAGTCCCGACAATGGATATTACCCTTTCTTCTACTTTAGCCGTTGTGTCTATCATCGCGCAAAGGCATATATTACCCCTCTGGACCTTAACCGATAGTATTTTTGAACCCAGCGGTAAGAATAATCTTTGCTTCTCCACAACGTTCAATTTGTACTCATAGATCGTGTTATGCATGTGTCTTTTGTTTTGAAAGTAACTGTTTAATTATGTCGATGGTGTCTTGCGGGATAACGCTCAATACTGCGTTCCGGTCCGCTGTATAGTATTCCATTATTTCATCGAGTATTTCGCCCAGTGGTTTGGCGGCTTCGATTGAAAGACGGATATGCGCTCCTAAGAGAGTTTTGTCTGGTATTTCCCGCAGCTTGTCCCATATTTTTAATTGGTTGAACATGCCACCCAAATCGGGGAAGCTCTTTAGCTTTACTGTATAATCACGCTGTTTGCTCATGAGTTTGAATTGTAGATGAGGTAATAAGATGAGCCGCCTTTAAAGAGGCTGCCGTGAATGCATCCATTGAGTTTGGGTGGCCTAATAAAGGGAATACGTTATTGAATCCATTTATCAAGTTAGTCGCTTCTTCAACTTCCAAATAGTCCCTTCTAAGATCTTTAGCTATAAGGCGTTCCCATGCTCCGTCAGAACCATGTTTCACGGCCTCTGTACCTATTTTCTTATAGGTTGAATCCATTAAATGCTGAAAATACGGAGTCCTTTTCACAACGAGTTATTTGTATATTAAAGATGCTGCTTCGTCCTGGCATAAAGGGAGTATTACAAAATCCCTAGAGACAGTATAGTACTTTCCATATCCATGTTCGTCTACTGGAGACGTTGTTTCTAGCAGGATCATTAACTGCCCATCGTATTTAACAACGTATTGGTTTAATATTCTCATGGTGCTATATTTAAATGATTTATAGTTTGTATTTCATCGGTGGGGGGATTTATATCTTTCTAATAATTGTCGAGGAGAGCAATAAACCCTATTCCCGTCAGATCCGACATAATAAAGACCTAGATGTGGGGTAGTGCCTCCATTATTTTTAAACCATTCAAGGAATTGGATAATTGATTGATCCGTCCATTCGTCTATCTTGGACCTTATATTCCCCTCTAATAGTTGAGTAATCGATTCGACTACATCAACTTTTGAAATTGTTGGATATTCGTTCATTTCATGTATTTTAATATGTGTGAAATTATTTTAACTGTCCAGCCATTCCCTATTGCCTCATAGGCTTTATTGTCGCTTATTATTGAGGTGTATCCATCCGGAATAGTTTGTAGTCGTTCGCATTCAATAGGAGTTAATCTTCTAATGCCTTTTTCGTCCCTCCAATAATTACCCTGCCAGGAAGCGTACATTCTTGCTGTAAGGCAATAGGCGTAATCGGCATTCAAAGAACTATAGGAATGGGACATTTGATGAACATTGTTCTTTTCCCACCACTTTAGCCATTTTTCAGATTGATAGTATTTTGAGTCCACTGATTGCTGTAAAATATCTTTTAAAAGAAGAGTACTTTTTTTAGGCAATTCTCTAACTAAAATATTGGACCAATAAAGCCTATTCCTTTTTTGAGGAGCCACCAATAAGGAATTTAATTTCATGTGTCTGATTTTCAATTCACGACTAATTATTTTACTATCCTTTCCTTGTACCTGTTCAACTATAAATTTTGCATTCGGCCACCTTTCTCTTGCTTTTTTGAAATAATAAAATAAAGAACTTTTTTGTCCTGCCAACCCTTTCCCATTATTGTTCAATCCTGATATATCTTGGCAAGGAGATCCGCACCCTATCAAATCCATCTCTGGAAGTGAATTAAAGTCTATCCCCCTGACATCTCCTAATTGTATTGTGTTAGGAAAATTATGTTGAGTTACTTTAATTGCATCTTTATTTATTTCAGAGGCAAAATAATTGTCATACTCAATTCCAGCGTCTTTTAAAGCTAATTGCAAACAGCTTATTCCGTCAAAGAGCGATATTATATTCATATTGAAACTACTCCCATAAGTTTAAAATTATCTTTCTTCTTTCTCATTGTTGATTGGAATCGGATGAGTTTTAATTCGTCATTAACCAATGCGACAACTATATCTCCCTTAAGAGGCTGTCGATCTGTATCATATTTTAAAGTATCGCCTTTCTTATAGTCTCCAATCCCTTCCCCTAAATATGTAAATTTAATAATCATTTTTTAGTTTTTGCCGCCAAAACCCCGCACCCAGAAAGGATGCGGGGTTGACTAGATTATCAATAGCACTTAGTCTAAAGACTCTATAGCTGAATAGACGGCTTTAACCGTATTCCGATCCAGGTCCTTGGACTTTTCGGTGAGTTCCTCATAAGGAACCATTAGTTCCTCCCCGTCTTCCGATTTACGACTTGTAACGCCATTAGCTAATTTAGAGTCAATCCATGCCTGATGGACTGCTGCTGAAACCAATTCAATGTCTGGTAGTTTCATTTTGTTTTATTGTTTAGTGATGAAATAAATGATTATACAAAGTTCTGAAAATAATAATCCTTTAGAAATGACATTCTCTTATTTTTATCATTTAGCGAGACCGGCAATTGAGAGGATAAGTGAAGCATCCAATATTTTTCAGCTTTCTCGTGTTGTTTATTATGCCACAACAACATTATTTCTAATATATGTGCTTTGGATATTCCGGGAATTTCTGGTATCATAATAATGTATTAATCTAATAAGAAACTACTATTTGCTCTAAAATGCGTCCCTCTTTTACTCTAAAAATGCCACACAAACGAGATGTGGCGTTCTTTATGGCTCCTTCAATAGTCTCAAATTGGGTAGCCTCGGATGGGTCCGATTTCCAAAGATGTGTTATTGTTTTTTGCACTTCTATAATGTCGTCTGATGAGTATGTTTTTATAAGGGGATTGTTTAATAAGAGAAGATACTCGCTAAAATTTGGATGTTTGATTATGTAGGTAAACATAAAATCTATTTTAATTGTAAGTTATTGCGCTATTCGGGGAGTGTTGGCAGTTGCCCTAATAAGTTCTAACAATCGATGGAATAAAAGAAACGAACAGAACAGCGGCGGCTGAGACAGCCAAAAAGAAAAGGACTGCGTACAATAATGGCTTTTTCATGATAGTTGTTTTTATGGTGACTAATAGGTTACATGATAGTTATAACGTTCCCGTAATATGGTCTTAATTCGGGCCATATCTGTTATATACTCCTCCTGGTTTAAGACTTGCCGGACTGTTTTAAGTCCTTCGAATTGAGCAATAAGACGGAATTTTAAAGTATTCATAAATTATGGGTTATGGGTGAATAATTAATTAGATGGTAAGGAAATAATGAATTGGAGTGCTTCCGTTAAAGTGCCGCCGTTCCATTGCATCCAGCCGTTATTTTTATCAGAAGGGTCTCGTATTAATTCATAAGTGTGAGAGTAGTCATAAGGCTGAGGTAATTGCCCTTCTTTATGTGCCCAAATAGTGGTTGACATGCCAGAAGGTTGTGGTATAACAGATTGAATGAACATAATATTTTTTTTAAAGTGATTGACTAATACCGGTGGCCGCTAGTGCGATCCTACACCGGTTTCGGGTATTTACTTTAACCCTCTTCAGTTAGCCTTCCGCTTTTCAATGCTTTTTTATAGCAGTCTGGGCCTACCATAAACCAGCCCAAAGAGTAGTGACCTTCGGGTACGGAATCCTTATAGTATTCGCCATCAGTATCCGAAAATTCAACTTGGAACGAACGATCTATATCGATAGTCCTTCCGCACATATTGCACTTTGTTTGATAATCTTTGCACGGCTTTTTCATAATAAGTAGTTTTTAAATTGTTAAACGTTACGATTATTTCAGTTCGGGGTGATCTTTAAAGAAGTTCTTTAGACGATGCAAGGATTGAGCTACTGTAGGAAGATCACGAGTATAGGACGTCTCTGAAAAAGAAGTCTTTGTCTCCCTCGACAATACAACCCTATAAAGCCTTCTTTTAAATTCGTCAAACTGTTCAGTTCGTTCCCAGGTAGCTATAGTGCCATCATCGAACGAGTATTCTGCGGTGATGCAAATTCGTGGCATATGAAGTGGTTTAATTGACGTGTGTTATTGTAACCTTGCGGCCATCTATTGTTGTATCGGTCCCGATGGGGATAGTTTCTGTACTGTAGAATGAACCAATCCGGCCATATCCCTTATCAAAAAAAGTGTACATCTTAGGATAGTTACAAGATGCAAAGCAAACGATAGTAGCCAGAGACATGATTAACTTTTTCATATTGTGTTTGTGTTAGTGGTGGAAAAAGATTAGATGATGCCATAGCGAACAGCCAGCACCATCAGAATGCGCTTCAAATCTCTTCTTTTATAATCAGGAAGGAGATAGGCGTTGGCTTTCAAAATAGCGGCGGCTTCAATTAATTGCTGTTTCATGGTTAAATTTTTTAGTCCCCTCATCGGTATCGAGCCGATTGATTAGCGTACTACGCAAGGGAAAAGCTCATTAGTCATTGCAATCCAGTCTCACCAATTAAGGAGTGAGGGGAATAATTTCAAGCGTTCGGCCCGCCATCCACCGTACCCACGTCATTAGGCCCTGGAACAATAAGAGCTTTGCCATATTTCAAAGAACCCCCGCACTCACACTGTCTTTCGCTTCAACAGTACAAACATACAACTGGAATTATCCTATTCCAAATAATTATCCAACTATTTACTAAGATTCACCATAAACCACTACTTTTGTAGAAACTAAACTACAAAAGTATGATCGGGAGAATTTATCAATTAGTATGCCCAGTAAAAAAACAACCTATTTATGTAGGATCTACAAAAAGACCATTGAATGAACGACTAAAAGAGCATGTTTATAGTCGAAAAACATCAAATCAACCCATTTATGATTACCTTTTTTCAAATAAAATAACACCTATCATAGAACTCTTGCAAGAGGTTGAAATAGAGAGCAGTAAGGATCTACTCCTTTTAGAATGGGAATGGGTAGAAAAGCTCACACAAAATGGGATTGTGTTATTTAATAACAATAAGCCACAGACAGAACCAAAATTTTCTGGAAGTATTCGAATTGATTATGGCATTCACGAGCAAGTAAAAGATGTCTGTATTCGCCACGGGATGAGTTTAACGAGATTCTACGAGATCGCAGCCATAGATAGACTGAAAAAATTCGACATCGATATCCCCTACTAACACAAAATCCCACAATTTGACATATACTCCCCATATGGCCGCCACCCTCCATCGCTAACCAGCAGCCCCCGCATTGCCCTATTTCCCATTTCCCCCACTCAATACACAGTGCACCCCCACAATAGCCTATAATCGCCTCCTATTAGTTCACGCGAAAGAACAACAGTCGCCGGAGAATAAGCCATACCTAACGCAACCTGGGCAATGTGACTCCGGAAAAGCATCCTTTTCATACTATAAAAATCGAGGGCCCGGTTTCGTTTCGTTTGCCAGCGGGGGGTGCCGGGGGTCAAAAGCACCCGGTCGGTCAGGCGATCTTGTCAGGCGGAGGGAAATCTGTTGTAGTAACTAATTCATTAGGGGTTGGTCAGGGCTGGGGGGATTATTTTTCAAGGGGGCGTTACTTTTTGGGGAGTAGGGTAGTTCATTTATGAGGGGATGCAAAATTGGGTAGGGTTGTTTTCAAAAAGGGAGTGTATTTGCAAATTAGGGGGTTTGATTTTGTGGGGGCTTGGAATTGATCGGAGCGATTTGTATCTTCGATGTTCCTGCGGGAACGGATAGGGGGTGTGAAGGTCGGTGTCAAAGCCGATGCTCCTTCGTAGAGGGCGCTAGGGCCACTCAGATTTGGGATGCAATTTTATAAGTGAAATAAATCTGTTTTCTCCTCTCAAATCTGAACGCCTAAAGTAATAAGTCGCCAGACTCGTAATTAAACTCACGCCGCCACGTCAGGGTACAGCCGGTGGGACTAAGGTTCGATTCCTTTCCTGACGACAGCAGACAGGAGCCTCATAGGGGGCTCTTTTTTATTTTGTGGAGAATTGATATGTGATTGTGGGGAATTCTTTTTATCTTCGAATCCTTCACCTAAAATCTCGGCGGGGTAAAGACGAACCGCCATCAAAAAAATGACTACCAATACAGCGCGTTTCGCTCAAAGAGAACTTTCCATTTTAAGTAAGCTGGCAACCGATCCCGAAAATAGGCCCATGGTTGAACCGTTTATCCCGGAATTGCTGGCGCTCTGTGAAAAATTCGGCTTATCTGGGCAATCAGGTGGGTCTACACCGATGACTGCAAGAGCCCTATCTCAAGCCGTAGAAAAACTGTGTTTACAGAATCCGATTTCTCCAATCATGGATTTCCCTGAAGAATGGGTCGATGTGGCAGAGTATGCTGAAGGCAAGTCTTGGTTCCAAAATGCGAGATGCGCTGCGGTTTTCAAAGACGGGGAAGAAGGTAGGCCTTATTATTTAGATGCTATTGTTTTCGTAGGAGACAAGACAGGGCAATTCACGGGTCACCGAATAGACGATGGTGCTGGCGGCTTTATAGGGAGTAGCCAATACATTAAGCAATTCCCTTTCACCCCCAAGACATTTTATATCGATGTTGTTGATCATGAAGTCAAAAAAGATTTCTGGGAACATACAGTAAAAAACGAACGGCAGTTAAAGTCTGTTTTTAAATACTATGATCGATTTCCGGCATAGTTCATAGGTTAGTATATACTGCCTTGTTTTGCTCCGTGGATTCGAACCACAATTAACAGATCCAAAATCTGCCGTCCTGCCGTTAGACGAGAGCAAAATACATGGGGGCCGATCTACCATTAATCTATCGGGCAATTAGCCTTTGTCGGATTCGAACTGACACTTGCCCCCTCGTAGAGTAGACAGGACTCGAACCTGCACGATCTTCATCCCAAATGAAGGAGCCTACCATTGGCCGACTACTCTAAATAAAAAACCCGGTCATTTCTGCCGGGCTGTATGTTTTTAAAACGTGTATACGCAAACTACCACCCGATCCCATCCCTGGGTTGTGGTTGCTGCGGCACTATGTTGAGAATGTTCATGCAGCAAAGATTAAAAACATTTTCCGTAATTCCAAATCCGTCCTTTCCTAATAAGTAGTTAACTTAGGGGTTATGATAAACGTATCGATAATAAAGAAAGTCAATTTCTATTCCAAGGAGCCAGTTCGGATTTTAAGGATCAAGCTATTCGATAAGGTGCTATTCTATCATCTTACTTTCCGAAAATTCATTTAATGACAAAAGGCCGTGAACAAATACAGAGCATCATAAACGGAATAGCATGGAAGCATGGTATAAGTAATCCGGATGTTCTAGAAGGCGGCTCTTTTCTCCCGCATGAAGGTCGTATCCTCCGACGACTTGGTAAGGCCGCACTTAAGAAACAAACCCCCGAATCCCTTCACAAATACATACTACAGAAGGCAAAATTCATTACGGGTTCCCATACTTTTGGGAAATAATTTTTAATTATCTTGCATACGGCTGCGAGCAATTACGCCCGGCTATTAAAACATACATTTATGCTATCTACTATCAAGATCGACACCGATCACGACCACTTACCCATCATTCAAATTAAAGCACAACAAAGTTCCGATGTGAGAGATCGGCTAGTTGAAAAGTTCCTCCAACACATTTACACCAATTGTACCTCACCAGGGAGTCCCGTACAGGGATTATGTATTGCTGCTTTTATATTAGGGCCAGATAGGACAACTGTCAACATTCGCCCTCTCAATTACGAGGATCTATCCCAGACTGAAATATCCGATATCGTTTCAGCAGCAAAAAGTTTAGTAGAGATGCTAACACCAAACACATCTACTACAAATAGTTAAGGCAATCGCATCCAACGCCGGGCCTCCCCCAGAAATGGGGAGGCTTTTTATTTTCAATAATAAATTTGGTGGAACAAATACTACTTACTACTTTAGTGGGATGAAAGAAAGCGTAAAAATAGATACAGAAGTAGTCAAGTCTGTCAAAAAGAAGATAAAAACAACCGGCCAGACTATATCCGGTTTTTTTGAAGTCGCCGCTAAATCTGAATTATCCGGTGGATTGATAGGTAAGTTGAGGGAAGACGAAGAATTAATTGAATCTTGGAAAGCTAATATTGCCATGTCGGTTAAGGATGAATTTTATCGGCATCGTCAATCAAACGGCAAGCACACTTCGTATGAAGATATGCATCTAATAGCCAATCAAGCTGCCGAAAACTTCTTACTTCTCCTTATTAAGTAACTAACACTCTCTATTTTAATTATTAATTATGGAAGATATTCGACTTTTGAAATTGAAGGCGTCTCTTATTGATGCAATGACCGAATGGGTTAATACCAATTGTGACGGTGAAGGATGGGACGCATTGGATACTCATGTCAGCGACTGTTTATGTGAACTTATGGGGGATGCGGCCTTTGCAATTCTTATGGCTCAATCCGATTTGACGGCGTATTATAAAAACAACGACATGCTTAAAAACGATTAACCCCCTCTATACTTATTAGTTATGGATAAGATTCAACAATGGGAGTATAGGATAGATAAAATACCCGAATCGCTTTCATTACTTGGCGCATTAATGGATGTTGCCGGAAAATCTGGGTGGGAAATGGTTTGTATAAAAAGATGTTGGTTACTTTGTGGATACGTTGTATATAAACGTCTTAAACAAAACAACAATGGATAAGATGGAAATAAAAGGCTGCATGGAATGCCCTTTTCGCGACGAGATAGAGAAAGCAGTATATGGGAGCGACGATGAAGATGATGAGGAATGGACGGAGACCCAATATTATTGTAAGCATCCCAAAAGGTATTTAATCGATTTACTTGACCTTGGGGATGGGATTATAACCCCGTCAGATTGTCCACTTCACAAAGAACCAATCACTATATCTATTAAGCCATGATAAAGAAAGTAACGATGTATTCGGGTGTATGCGACTGCTGCGGCAAGACTATGGAGCATTGGCATGAAGGATGGACCTGCTTGGCAGACAAAGAATCCGTATTAGAATGTATGGATAACCAAAGTTGGTACACGGAAGAAACGGGCGATGGAGAAAACAGAGACCTCCATTACTGCCCCAATTGCCACAAGGTTGACGATGATGACAACTTGATAGTAGATTGGTCTCGAAAAGATTTAGCTAACAACCCATAAATTAAACAATAATGACTAAGACAACTACATGCCGAGGATGCGGTAAAACGCTAAATGGAGATGGATCACAGATGAATAGTGTTTCTGACCCAGACACGAGAAAGGATGCTAAGTGGAATCATTATGGCGGGTGGGTATGTTCAAAGCAATGCGATTATAACTCTTCATTGGAACTTGAACGAAGTATGCCGGGACATATGGGCCAAAAAAATTTAAGCATCAATTCCCCCGCTTATCTATCAGTAGAAAGGAATTGGAAAGAGTAAAAGACCAATCAACAACTAATATATGAAGTACTTTCTTGACACAGAGTTTATAGAAGGATTCCACAAGCCAATGTTTGGGAAACGCCGCCACTTCATTGATTTAATCAGCATTGGCATAGTCAGTGAAGACAACAGAGCACTCTACTTTATAAGCTCTGAGTGGAATTATAAGGATGCCGATAAGTGGGTGCAGGAAAACGTTATCGTCCCAGCGTACACAAACGCGGTCTCGGGGGACGCCAGGAACATGGTAGATGCTTCCAATTTTCATAAAAGGGGATTCGGGGAAACCTTAGAAGAAATCAGAAGGCAAGTGTTTAAATTCATGATGCCTGCCGGAGACTTTTCCCCTATAGAAGTGTACGGTTATTATGCCGATTACGACTGGGTTTTATTCGCTTCCCTTTTTGGCAGAATGATAGATCTGCCCCAAACATTTCCTATGTACTGCAACGACATAAAGCAGATGATGCATGAAAAAGGGGTTGATTCCAATCATCCTGGCTGTCCAAAGCAAAAAGACACCCATATATCTCTACACGATGCTGCTTGGAATAAAGTAGCCTACGAATGGCTGCAAACAATCTAATAGACCAATATATGACACACGAAGAATTTATTGAAATGTTGGATGAAGAAATAGAGTTTTGTGAGCCACGAGCCAAAGATGAAGAATTTAATGATAGGAAAGCCGATGGTTATTGGACTGGGCACTTAAATCTTCTCAGGCGAATTAAAGAAAAGTTCTTCACCCTCACCCCACCACCAACAACACTTTCATAATTAACAACCAATATATGAGTCATCCGCTAGTAAGTAAAAATTGGGATATTGGATTGGCTAAGATGTCTTATGAGGATATGAAAGCCAACTGTCTATTCGCAGTTATTTGGAAAGAGAAGGAAGAAGGGGGATATAACCAGATGGACTACAATCCGTTTGTGGCGCTAAAGAAAATTGTAAATCAGGGCGTGGAAGCATACGAAGGCATAAGTCTTGGTACTTCTATGGATAAAATAAAAAAAGGAAAACTGCCGGAAAGAAGAGTAAATGTCCATAGCCGCACTTATTATCCCGCCACCGCTTTGGGTCACGAAAACAAAAGAATAATAGTTGTAAAAGACCCAGATGAATTAATTGAACCCTTTTTAAACAGGTGGAAAGATGAAAAATAAAGAACTGGCTAATTATCCTTGGGTATTTTGGATAACGATACGTTGGCGTCCCAAGTGGTTTAAGTTTTATTGGAAAACAAGGTGTGCTAACGCGGTTGATATACAATTTTGGAAATTTAATATTGGTATAGGTAGACCTTGGTTAAAAGGACTTGTAGATGCCCATCAACGAGACTATGGATCATCTAAATATGTACACCAAACTAATCTGGAAAATAGAAAGATACCCATCTCATTTACAATGCCGCCGCCAAAAAACAATTCATACTAATATAATAAAGAGTAAACGTTATGACTGAAGAAATAAAGCCAATCTCATGGCAACAACTGAAAGACTTTTGTAATTCCCTTCCAGCAGAGGAGCTTAATAAGCCTGTCATTTGGAGTGGGGAAGAAGCTGGCGGTGAAATAATCAGTGTAGAACGAGTTGAGGAAGACTACGTCCAAACCGACTATGGATGTGAGCCTGCTTCGGTTCAGGAATACGAAGAAGGTGATGAGCACTACCCAGTAGTCTGGGCCAAAGGAACCCCTGTTCTATATTCCTATTAGCCCAACCACATCTAATTCACAGTAAAATATAAAACGGTATGGTATTGTCTCCAGAAGTAGTTGACATGGCAAAAAAGGAAGTAGATATATCTCAGTATTATGAGCCATCCGAAGAATGTACTGCCCAGCACATCCTTTTCAAAGAGTTCATCGAAACTTCAAAGTGGAAGAATTTGCCTAAAATTATTTTCTATATCCTGTTGGGAGAAGTATACGGACAACCCATTCATAAGGATAAGGACGGTAATCTGGGGTTCAAAATAAAATTGATTCACAGTAAATAAATAAACAACGTTATGACCGCAGAACAACTGGAAAAGATTTTTGAAGAAACCGACTCTAAATGGGAAGGAGACAACGCGTTTGCGGGATGTAAAATATTGGCTAAATACTTCCCGGATAATGTCATTCAAGGCGCAAACCACGATGTTATATATGGTCCGGACACCGATGACCTAGCCGCTGTTATTACAGAAGAGGATGCCAAAGAGTTGGCTCTACTCAACTGGCACATCGACACCGAATCGTGTTGCATCGCCTGCTTCGTATAATAAACCACTTCACAGTTGAATACAATAAACGTTATGCCTAAAACAAAACCTGTAGAGTCGGCGCTACACGACTGGGTTCACACACTTACTTTCCAACAGCAGGCTCTTCTTATGACCGGAATGCGTGGGCCCGACGAAAATAATAAATACAATGCAGCCAAAGGGATCACCCGATTTCTTCGAGGGGCAATTTGTAAACCTGCTGGAAACTGGGACGGTAAGAATAACAACGACTTCATGTGGGGCGATTACAGCAAGTTCAACGAGTTTGCTGAGGCTTTCTGGCACGACCACGACGAGTATCCCCATCACTTCATCATGCATCTAATCCATTGCGCAGAAGTTATTGGATATAAAATGCCCAATAGAACTGCTGCGGGGTTCTGGCAAGACTTTTACACCGACGCCTGCCATGCTTTTCACATGCATCCAGAGACAGAGGAGGAGATGGATAAAAGGCTCAACGATTTCGGAGTTAGTGTTCACCTACAAACAGTATAATTATTTTTATGAACATACAGGAAATATCAAAGCAGATCAATGTCAATGCGCACGAAAAAGGTTTCTGGGATAAAGGCATCGATGTCCCTGAAAAGTTAATGCTGATTGTGTCAGAGGTCAGCGAGGCAATGGAGGCGGACCGGAAGAGCGCCTATTTTCCAAAACAATACCTTGGCGCTGACGAAGAAGCCACAAAAAGATTCCTTCCTTCTCACACGGATGTGGAATCATTTAAGGTGGACTTTGAAGTATCGACCAAGGACACCTTCGAAGACGAGCTTGCTGATGCAGCTATCAGGATCTTTGATCTGGCGTTTGAAATGGGCATAGACTTATCCTGGCACATACAGCAGAAGGTCCGATACAACGCCAGCCGACCCAAGATGCATGGAGGTAAAAAATACTAATCGTTATGGAGATAACCTACACCAGATTGTACGAACAGTTGAAAATATATTTCAATGGAAAGCTGCATCTGCATTTGAAGCTGCTTGATTTGGTTGGGTTCCAAAGCTGGAAGCACGGGAGCAATGAATACTTTATTGAGTACTACTTCTCCAGCAGGGATAAGATCACCACAGTATACGGAACCGAAGAGAAATGGAGTAAGATTCTGGAAATATTAGACAAGGCTATCACTGTAATTAACTGATTCACAAATATTTACTCACAGTATAAAACAAAACAATGACAGACGCTCAAACGACAGTAAATGCTCCTACAACAGGACTTTCTTTCGCAGCCATCATGTATCACATTAACGAGGGAAGAATGGTTCGACGCGCCGGATGGAACGGTAAAGGCCAGTTTGTTTACAAGACAGTAGGCAATACTGTATCCAAGGACTTCATTCCCAAATTCGCCTCACTCCCCAAGTCTGTAAAAGATTTTCTTTCAGACAAAGGAGAGGATGTGATATTCAATTCCAGTCTGACCATCTATAACGCACAGGGCGAAATGCAGCCGGGATGGCTGGCTAGTCAAGGTGATTTAATGGCCGAAGATTGGGAGCTAGTGTAGCTGGCTAACGCTAAAGCCTGCCAAGAATGGCTTTTCAAACCGAACTCAGTGGTCTTCCCTGGCTTCGGTTTTTTTATTTTCCAGTGATGGGCCATTGCAGCTTGAATTATTCGGTCATCTACCCAAACAAAGTTACCTTTGTGCAGATCTCCGGCGACTGTACGAAGCCTTTTACGTTGCTTCTTCCCCATGTCGAGTAGGATAGCGTTCTCTTTTTCCCTCCTTCGGTCCTCCAGGGCCACTTTTTTGGCAATCCGGGGTAAAACTATGTCTGGGAAGGTATCATAGACCCATCTTTTGACTTCAAAACGGGGAATTAACTCTAAAGCTATTAGAAGCTCATTAAGACGCCACTCCAGTTGGCCGATATATTTGGCCGTTAAGAGCAATTGGGGCGAAAGACGGGTTCCGTAGGCCCTCACATCCTCTATCAGGACTATATAGTATCTTGTTTGCAGTAATTCACGTATTTTTGGGACTACCAGTTGGTTGTCTAGATTAGCTGCAAATGATATTGCGCCTTTTTCGATGACGCAAAAAC
>Ga0070716_100000282_pt1 | contig 20515 bp, 14 predicted proteins | sample LARL112metaG_FD_71395 | JGI IMG/M metagenome (GOLD analysis project Ga0070716, IMG submission 71395) | Corn, switchgrass and miscanthus rhizosphere microbial communities from Kellogg Biological Station, Michigan, USA - LAR L11-2 metaG | ecosystem: Host-associated > Plants > Roots > Rhizosphere... | reverse complement strand
TGCGCGCGGCTGACCCGCACGTGGTCGAGGGCACCGCCGTGGATGGACGGGTGCCCCGGGTGGAACCCACGGCGGCCGAGCTGGCTGAGGCGGACGCCGTCGTGCTGCTTACCGACCACGACACGTTCGACTACGCGGCTATCAGCCAGCACGCGCGGTACGTATTCGACTGCCGGCGCCGCCTGACCGGCCCCAACGTCGAGACGCTCTGAGCTGCGGGGATACGCCCTGATGCGGATTGTGTGCGTCGCTGGTGCGCAGCCGAACTACATGAAGGTCAAGCCGGTCATGGACGCCCTGGAGGCGGCCGGGGCCGCGGTCATCCTGGTGCACACCGGGCAGCACTACGACGCGGCCATGAACGACGTGTTCTTCGCTGAGCTCGGCATCCGGCCGCCGGACCACTTCCTCCAGGCGGGCTCGGGCAGCCACGCCGTGCAGACCGGCAAGGTGATGGCCGCGTTCGAGCCGCTGGCCGGGCAGTTGCGGCCGGACGTGGTGGTGGTCGTCGGCGACGTCAACTCCACACTGGGCTGCGCGCTGGTCACGGCCAAATCCGGTGCCCTGCTGGCGCACGTGGAAGCCGGGCTGCGCAGCCGGGACTGGGACATGCCCGAAGAGGTGAACCGGGTGGTCACCGACCGGGTGAGTGACTACCTGTTCGCGCCGTCCGCCGACGCCGTGGACAACCTGCGGGCCGAGGGTTACCGGGCCGACCAGATCCACCTGGCGGGCAACGTCATGGTGGACACCCTGCTGGCGAACCTGGACCGGGCGCTGGCCTCGGACGTCCTGTCCCGGCTCGGGCTCAGCCGCGGCGGGTACGCCCTGGTCACCCTGCACCGCCCGGCCAACGTGGACGACCCTGGCGCGCTGAGCACGCTGCTGGCGGCCCTGGACGAGCTGGCGCAGGTGTGCCCGATCGTGCTGCCCGCGCACCCGCGGGCCGCCGATCAGCTCCGCAGCTGCGGCCTGTCCGGCCAGGTGCGGGTGATCCCGCCCGCTGGCTACCTCGACTTCGTCGCATTGCAGGCATCGGCCCGGCTGGTACTGACCGACTCCGGCGGGGTGCAGGAAGAGACCACCGTGCTCGGGGTGCCCTGCCTGACCCTGCGGGACAACACCGAGCGCCCCATCACGCTGACCGAAGGAACCAATCAGCTGGTGGGCCGGGACCGGGAGCGGATCGTCAAGACCGCGCTGAGCGTGCTGGACACGCCGCCGCCGCGGCGCTGCCCCGCACTGTGGGATGGCCGGGCCGGGGAGCGGATCGCGGCCACCCTGCTCGCGGGCGGAAGGCCAGCGGGGCACCCGCGGCCGACCGATCTGGCCTAGGCCCGCATCCAGCGCGGGGCTGGTCTATTCGGGGACGGCGCGGCCCGGCGGCACCTTGCCCGCCGGGCGCCCCGCGCCGGACAGCGAGCCGATCCTGCGCAGCCGGATGGGGTGCTTGTCGAGGAACGCGGCTGCCGCGAAGACCGCGATAATGGTCAGAATGGCCAGGCCGATCAGGGCGCGTTTCGATGATCCCTGCTGGGCGAGCGGGCCGGTATCCCCGGCCATCACCATCAGAACCCGGTTATTCAGCGTCACATCCGATGCTGCCTGCTCCTCCCGGAATTGCTTATACAGCAGCCGGGTTACCGCGCCGTAGGTGCGGTGCGCGGCGACCGGATCTGGGGATGTCGTGGTCACCACCAGGTAAGCGTTGCTGAAGTTCGGGTACTGCAGGTTGTAGCTGTTCAGCAGCTCAACGTCATACTGGGTGGTGCCGCCCTGGGCCTGCACCAGCTGCTGTTCCTGCGGGCTCATCGCCTTTGCCGCCAGGTAACCCGCTGCTTCCAGCAGCGAACCGCCGACTGCGGCGTAGGCGTTGGGGTGAGCACCGGAGGTCGGCGGGATGAAGACCAGCGTGCCGGTCTCGGCGTAGACCGGCGCAGTGTGCTTGAAGCTGTACTCCACTCCCGCCGCGACCACCAGAATCACCAGCACGGCAACGAAATGCCTGCGCAGCATGGCGAAAGCTCCGAACAGGCTCACCCGACGTGTCCCATTCCGGCCACCGGCCAGTGCTCCGGCATGCTCCTCGACCCCCTGCCCCGGCGCAGCCCACCCAGCGCCCCGGTACGAACGATACAAGCCAGGATAAGTGCTGCTGCCCGCCAGCGGCTGAAAGTCCGAAACGACCAGCCAAGATTTGGCCAAGCCAGGCGGAACCCGGATCATTGCGCTGCTATCGGCTCGCACCCGCCGGTACCATGACGGGGGCAGTGCTTGCCGCCCCTCGCGGGCCAGGGGGACAACGCGGAATACGGGCCGATCATGGCGGATCGGTAAACCATCTAGGCAGCCGGTGCGTCGCACGGGTGTAGCGGTCTCGACAGTGGGGCGGGTTAATGGATCTGGTGGAGTCAGGGCGCACCTTGCGCAGGCGGTGGATCCTCACGTCCTTCTTGTTCCTGCTGACGCTGTTCGTGGCCGCGGCGGCGTGGGTCAAGATCCCTGGGCCCTACCAGGCGGAGTCGATGATCGTGCTGTACCCGTCGAAGCAGGCGGCGAAGATCAACGGCAACAACCCGCTGATGAGCTTCGGCGGCTCACTCAACGTGGCCGGTGACATCGTCCTGCGCGAGGTCTCGGCGCCGACCTCAGTCGCTGCCCTGGCGGCCAAGGGCTACTCCAGCTCGTTCACGATCGCGGACGACCCGAACACGACCGGCCCCATCCTGGATGTCACGGTCACCGGCAAGAACCAGGCCCAGGTGGAGAACACGCTGCGCGGCGTCACTGCGGCGGTGCAGGCCCGGCTCGCTTACATCCAGGGCGGCTACCTGCCGCAGAACCGGATCACCAGCGGCGTGGTCTCCACTGACACCACGCCCAAGCTCCTGGTCAGCAAGAAGGCCAGGAACATTGTGATCATCCTGGGGCTCGGCTTGGTGCTGACCTTCGCCATCCCGCTGATCGTGGACGGGGAGATCGGCAAGCGGCGCGGTGACCGGGGCCGCCGGGCCAGCACCACCTTCGCGTCAGCGACCCAGCCCGCCGGCCAGCCTGGGCCCGAGGAACAGATCGACTCCGAGGAAACCCAGCGCACCCCGCAGCCCGCCTATTACGGGACACCCGGCGCGCCAACGCCGCCGGAGAGCCGGCCGCCGCAGGCGGAGCCCCGCGCGCCCAGGTACGGCGTGCCGGCCCGGCCCGACTATGCCCCGCCGCGCGCCGACCAGTACCAGGCGGACCGCGCGGACCGGTCGGCGACCGAGCGGCGGTACAGCAGCCCGCCGCCGGGCAGCAGCAGCCGCCGCAGCGGGTCCGGCGACGGCGGCGGCGAGGACTATCAGTCACGGCGTCAGTCGGAGAACAGCCGCATCTGACTCCGGCCCGCCTCTAGCTGGGCCCCACCCTCCAGGTCATTCCTCTAACCGGGTACTGCGGCGCTTTGGTCACTGCGGTGCGCTGCGGGGTTCTGGCCGCGTCCCAGCACCCACAATGCACCGCACTTCCGGCACTACGCGGTGCGTCTGGTCAGCGCGGTGCCTTCCGGGTGTCCCAGCACACACGATGCACCGCGCTGACCAAAGGCACCGCAGTGCTGGGTGCGGGGCTAGCTGGTGGGCTGGGGCAGCGGCCGGATGGCTGGGTCAGCGGGCGAGTGGGGTCGCGGACCGGCGGGCGACGGGGTGGCCGACCGGCAGGCGACGGGGTCGCGGACCGGCAGGCGACGGGGTCGTGGACCGGGCGAGCGACGGGTCGCCTGCCGGTCGGCGACGGGATCGCGGGTCAGCGGGCGATGGGGTCTGCGGACCGGCAGGCGATGGGGTCGCGGGTCAGCGGGCGATGGGGTCGCGGATCACCGGGATCGGGTCAGTGTCGCTGAAGTCTGGGGCGCCCCATGGGCCCAGCTTCGGCGGGGGAGGCTGCCGCGGCTGCGGTGGTTTCGGCGACGCCGGCCAGCCGCCGCCCGGGAAGCCGTTGGACGTGACGGGGGGCGCGGGCTGGGCCCGGGCCAGCCGCCAGTACGCCCCCACGCAGCCGATGATCAGGAACGTCAGGCTGGCCGCCTGGGCGAAAGACAGCGCGTCGAACGTGGCGAACGCCACGGTGGGCACCGCGACACAGGCGGCCAGGGTCTGACCCAGATCGCGGATCTCCGGATCGGTCGACAGGCGGCGGGCGTTCCGTGCACACATCCACCCGGTGATGAACAGCCCCAGCAGGGCCAGCAGGCCGATGAAGCCGATCTCGATGAGTGACAGCAGATACTGGTCGTCGGTGAAGAAATAGGTCGACGGCAGGAACGTGCCAAAGCCGCGGCCGAGCCACGGATGCTCCTGAATGAACGGCTGGGCCGAGGAGAACGCGCTCGTCCGCGAGGTGCTGCTGGTGTCAGATCCGACCTGGCCGAACAGCGAGCGGAACTCGCCAAGCAGGCCCGGGATAGTCGCATACATGCAGGCCACCCCGAACAGCCCGACCACGTAGGCGACGCGCCGGTCCCGCTTCGGCCACGTCGGCAGGATTATCAGGCTGGCCACGATCAGCGCGATGACTCCGGTCCTGGACACCGTCATCGGCAGCGCGGTGGCGATCAGGGCCGCTTGCAGCCAGCGGCGGAACCGCTTGCCGGGCGGGGCGAACCGGGCCCGGTGCACCGCGATCGGCAGGCAGATCGCCAGCACACAGGCCAGTTCGATGGGGTCGATGGCGGTGGCCGACGGGCGGTTGAGGCCATTGCGGTTCAGCAGGTCGGTGAACAGGGTCTGCGCGCTCAGACCCGGAATCTGGATGTACTTGGCCAGGTCCAGCCCGGTGGCGAACTGCGTGATAGCGAGGCAGGACACCGCCGTGGCGGCGACCGTGATCCGGCTGAACAGGGTCTTGAGGCGCTCCATGGTCGGGATGCCGTCCGCCGCCACCAGCATGATCCCGAGCCAGCCGAGCATCAGGATGATGCCCCGGTCGGCGCCGTTCTGCTCCAGCGACGGCAGCGCGCGCCGGTTCGCGGAAATGTAGGCGGCGATGACCACGCAGGTGAGAATGACCGCCGCCACCCGGACCGGCTGCCGCCCGCGGGCCAGGGCCAGCCTGGGAACCACCAGCGTGACCAGGTACATGACGAGCAGCACGCAGCCGAAAATGGTATCCGGGCCGCCCGCCCCGCCGAGCGGCGAGAACGTCAGCGGGGACGGAATGACGAACAGCAGGAACGTGTAAAAGGTGAGCAGGCTGACCGCATCGGTGCGCCGGCGCCCGGTTATCTCCGCGGGGTGCTGAATGAGCTGGGCGGTCACCGTGCGGTTCCTCCGTGCAGGTTCATCTTGCCCCCCGGGGTTGCTGCGTGGCGCTACACGCGGCCAGCACAGAGCCCGCCACCGGCCAAAAGCCTCGTTTCAGAGTACCCGGTGAGGCCTAATTATCCAGGCCAAATATGCAGATATCCGGGGTGCCCGGATGGGCCACTATCCGGGGTGCCCGGATGGGCCACCCGGCACCCGGATCACCGCGGTAGCCGCCGGTCCGAGCAGCCCAGCTCGGCAGGGCGCAGGGACGGCCTGAGCAGGGCCCGGATGGCGAACCAGGACTGCGGATGCCCACGGGCCACCCAGGTCAGTTCGCTGGCGATGGTGAGCCAGTAATAGCACCAGGCGGCGAGCACACTGTTACGCCGCCGGTACAGCCGGACCCGGTTGATGATCTGCATCGAGTGCGTCTTGTTGTTGCGGCCGGAGGCGCCACCGATATGCACCGCCAGAGATCCGGGCTCGTAGCGGGTGAGCAGGCCGAGATCGCGGGCGCGCAGCGAGAAGTCGGTTTCCTCGGAATACAGGAAATACGACTCGTCCCAGCCGCTGAGCTTGTCGAAGCAGTCCCGGGATATCAGGACCACCGCGCCCTGCGCCCAGTCCACCACGTGCGGATAGCGGTACTCGGCCGGGCTGATGATCCGCTCGGAGACGGCGGCCATCCCGGTCTTCTCCAGGCCCACCGCGCGCAGCAGGGTCGGCGTGCGCCGCAGGGACGGCTCCAGGCTGCCGTCCGGTGCCCGCAACTGCGGGACCACGATCCCGGTGCCGGGCTCCTGCAGCGCGGCCAGCAGCGGCGGCACCGAGTGCGGGGTGAGCCGCACGTCCGGGTTGAGCACAAGAATCGCGCTGGCCGGGCCGGCTTCGCGGACCCCGCGGTTGATCCCGCCCGCGTATCCCACGTTGGCCGACCGCACCACCTGGCAGTCGTCCCGGGCCGCTACCAGATCGGCGGTGCCGTCGGTGGACCCGTTGTCCACCACGACCACCTCGGCGGTGCACCCGTCCAGGGCGCCAGGAAGCGAGTCGAGCAGGTCCCCGATCTCCCGGGCGCTGTTGTAGGTGACGATGACGACGGCCAGGTCAGAAAGCACGACTGCGATCATAAGGGCGGGGGAGCCCGGACATTACCCGGTCCGCGGCGTCCGGCCGATAACGTTGGCCTATGGTCAAGTTGCTGCTGATTGCCCCCACCTGTGACGGTGCTGACGTCGGCGAAGCGTGGGTCGGCTATCAGTGGGTCCGGCTGCTGTCCGCCCGGCACGAGGTGACGCTGCTGACCTATCACAAGCAGGGCAGCAGGCCCGCGGCTGGTCAGTTTCCGCAGGCGCGGGTCATCGAGTGGGCCGAGCCGGCCGGACTCGGCCGCGCGGAGCGGCTGAACAGCATGCTCAAGCCGGGGTATGTGCCGTTTTACTTCCGGGCCCGGCGGTGGGTCCGCCGGGCGCTGGCCCGCGGTGAGCGGTTCGACCTGGCCCACCAGCCGGTCCCGGTGGCCATGCGCTACCCGTGCCCGGTCCGCGGGCTTGGTATCCCGTACCTGATTGGCCCGGTCGGCGGCAGCCTGACATCGCCGCCAGCCTTCGCCGCGGAAGAAGGCACTGCCCCGTGGTACGTGGGCCTGCGGCGGCTCGACGCGCTGCGAATGCGTTTCGACCCGGCTCTGCGGCGGACCTACGAGCAGGCCGGCTGCGTGCTCGGCATCGCGCCCTACGTGCAGGATTTCCTGGACGGCCTGCCCGTGCGGCGGTTCGAGGTGATGAGCGAGACCGGGATCACCGAGCTGGCCGCACCGACCGGCCGGAGCGGGCACCCAGACGGGCCGCTGCGGCTGCTGTTCGTGGGCCGGCTGGTCCGTACCAAGGGCGCCCGGGACGCGATCCGCGCGCTCAGCCTGGCCCGTGACGTGCCGGCCGTGCTGGACATCGTGGGCGAGGGCCCGGACCGGGCCGCCTGCGCGGCGCTCGTCACCGAGCTCGGGCTGTCCGGCCAGGTCACCTTCCGTGGCTGGCAGTCCCGCGAGCAGGTCGCCGGGTTCTACCGGGCGGCGGACGTGTTCCTGTTCCCCAGCTACCGGGAGCCGGGCGGGAACGTCGCGTTCGAGGCCATGGCGTACGGCTTGCCGCTGATCGTCAGCGATATCGGTGGCCCGGGGAACGTGGTCGACGAATCCTGCGGCCTCCGAGTGCACCCGGTCACCCCGGAGCAGTACGCACGCGACCTGGCCGGCGCCATCACCCGGCTGGCTGACCCGGGGCTGCGCAGCCGGCTCGGAGACGGGGCCCGGGCCCGGGCCACCGCCATCGCACTGTGGGACAGCAAGATCCGGCACATGGAGACGATCTACGCCGAGGTACTCGGCGGGCGGCAGGCCCCGCTGGCGTCCCAGGCCGGCTAGGACACGCCCAGGCCGGCCCGGCCCGCCCGGGCCCAGCCGCGGGCCGGGGTGGACCTGGGTGCTACGGGCTCAGCGGCTTGTTGTTCGTGTCCAGGACGTTCCCAGACCACACGTTGCCCGGCGCGTTGGGATCGAAAGCAGTGATGTAGCCGTAGTAGCCGGACTGCGGGTAGTAGATCGTGCTGAACCGGTTGTTCGTGATCCGGATGTTGTAGGCCTGCGGCCCGCCGTCGTTCTGCCCGCCGTAGACCACGTACCCGCCGCCGGCCAGCAGGTTGTTGTTGATCACCACGTTGGCCTCGGGGCCGAAGTCCTCGAACAGGCTGACCGCGTCCGTCTGCCCGTTCGGGTTGAACACCGTGTTGTGCTGAATGGTCAGCGGGACCGTCGACCCGTTGGACGTGGTGCCGTTGAGGTGGCTGCCCGGCGAGGCGGGCGTCGAGTCGTGGATGTAGTTGTTCTCGATCAGCCCCATATAGATCTGCACGCCGGTCGAGGCATTCGCGATGTTGTTGCCCAGCACCTGAGTGCCGCGGGTCTCGCCGTTGATGTCTTTGATCCCGGCGAATATGCCGCTGGTGCCGTGGCTGCCGTACGGGCTGTAAATCGTGTTGTTCTCGATGGTCACGTTGCTCGGGTTACCGGTCAGGTTGACGCCGTCGCCGTCGATGTCACTGCCCGAGTTGATGATCTCATTGCCCTTGATCGTCACGTTCGAGCCGGTCACGTCGACGTAGCCGTGCACGATGTAGCCCTCGAATACCGCGCCATTGCCGGAAACCTCGACGTCGCCCGAGGAGTTCGACGTCCAGCCCGGGCCGCTGGAGACCTCGCCCGGCACCGAGCGCAGCGCCGCGCCCGCGGGCACGCCGGTGTTGGTCTCGTCCGGGAAGCCGCACAGGTGCGGGTTCGGCCCGCAGTTGATGGACCTCAGCACCTCCGGTTTGGCCCCGTTTGAGTGGGCCTTCTTGCCCGACCCCTGGGCCGATGGCGCCGATGCCAGCGCCGACTCGGGTGGCGAGGTGACCGGCCCGGACGCTGCTGACGAGGCCCCGGGGGTCAGCTCCGAACTGGCCGTGTTCGCGCTCTGGTTGTGCTGGGTCAGTGCGAGCCCGGCGGCCACCGCGGCCGCCACGAGCAGGACACTGGCCGCCACGGTCAGCAGCAGCCGGGCCCGGTGCCCGCCCTGCCGTCTTCGTCGCTGGACCATCCCGCATTCCTCCTAACGCAGCGCGGCCTGGAGCACGAGCGCCACGCGTTCTTGCTGTTGGGTGGTGATCTCAGCGAATAGCGGGAGGCTGAGGATTTCCTGGGCGGCCTGCTCGGTCACGGGGAAGCTGCCTTCCGGGTAACCGAGTCCGGCGAACGCCGCGGTGCGGTGAACGGGCACCGGGTAGTGGATGCCCGCGCCGATACCAGAGGCGTGCAGTTCCTTGAGGACCCGGTCCCGGTCGGGAACCCGGATCACGTACAGATGCCAGACGTGCTCGTTGCCGTCCAGAGTCTGGGGCAGCACGATCTCGTCGATCCCGGCCAGCAGCATGTCGTAGCGCTGTGCGGCAGCCCGCCGGGCCGCGTTCCAGCCGGCCAGGTGGCGCAGCTTCGCGGACAGCACGACCGCTTGCAGGGTGTCCAGCCGGCTGTTGAACCCGAGCACGTCGTGCTCGTACTTACGGGGCGAGCCGTGGTCGCGGATCATCCGCATCCGCGCGGCTAGCTCGGCCGAGGCGGTGAGCGCCGCGCCCGCGTCGCCATAGGCGCCGAGGTTCTTGCCGGGGTAGAAGCTGGTCGCGGCCACGTGACCGAGCGCGCCCGCGCCGGCGCCGTGGCGGCGGGCGCCCTGGGACTGGGCCGCGTCCTCCACCACCCATCCGCCGAACTGGTCAGCCAGCGGCATCAGCTGCTCGACCGGCGCGGCCTGCCCATACAGGTGCACCGGGATGATGGCCCGGGTACGCGGGGTGACCGCGGCCGCCACCGCCGCCGGGTCTATCAGGTAGGTCCCGTCGTCGGCGCAGTCCACCAGGACCGGGGTGGCCCCGGCCCGGGACACCGCCTCGGCCGTCGCGATGAACGTGTTGGCGGGCAGGATGCACTCGTCACCCGGGCCGACCCCGAGCCCACGCAGCGCAATCTCGATGGCGTCCGTGCCGTTGGCCGCGCCGACACAGTGGCCGGTGCCAATGAACGCGGCGTACTCGGCCTCAAACACGGCGACCTGCGACCCGCCGATGAACGCGGTGCGCGCAAGGACCTGGGCCCAGCCGGCCGCGACCTCGTCGGCCACGGCCGCGTGCTGGGCGGCCAGGTCGACCAGCGGTACCGGCCGGGCGGCCGGCTCCGGCGGTGCGGGGTGCTGCCCCGCGGTGCCATCCTTAGCTCCGGTCACCGTGCTCGCGCCTCCGGATCTACCACGATGGTGCTTCCTCCCGACCCCACAGTGACCTTATTAAAGTCTTCGATGTCCACGGTCCCGCGCCAGCGCTGCCAGCGCCGCCGGGCCTTGTGCCACCAGGCGCCGGACCCGGTCCGCAGGGCATCCATGGCCAGCTGGGCCTGGGCCGGGCGGGCGTCGGCGTCGGTGGCCAGGCTGTAGACCTCCTCCTGGATGGCGGCCGCGTGATCCAGGCTGAACCGCTCCGCCACCAGGCTCCGGCCATACCTGCCGAGCCGGGCCCGGCTGGCCGGGTCATCCAGCAGCACCCGCAAGATCGCGGTCAGCCGGGCCGCGCCCGCCCCGCGCCAGTCGGCGTCGTGACAGGTGCCGCCCCAGCCCTGGGCCAGGAACAACGGTGCGGATTCGGGGGTGAGCAGCTTCCAGAAGCCGCCGACGCCCTGCACCACGAGCGGCTTGCCGAACGCCATCCCGCGCAGTGCGGAGCCGCCCATGCCGAGGACGACATCCGCGGCCGCATAGGCCGGCCGCGGGTCGAACATCTCCCCGGCCAGAGTCACCACCCGCCGTCCGGCCCGGGCATTCGCCCTGGCTGCGGCCTCCTCGGCGGCCGGCCGGGCCGCGCCGTCACCGACCAGTACAAGCTGCACCGGGGTGCCCGACCTGGCCAGCTCACCGGCCGCGTCGCACGCGGAGAGCACGCCTTCCAGCTTCAGCGACACCATCCGGCAGACCAACGCCACCAGCGGCACGTCCGGGTCCAGGCCCAGCTCGGCGCGGAACGGCCCGGCCTGGTAGGCAGGTGCGTTCGCGCGCACGTCGACCGGCGGCTCCAGCAGCCGGACCAGGGGGCGGCCCGCCGATTCCTCATACCGCCGCAGCTCTTCGGTACCGACGATCAGCGGCAGCGTACGCGGCAGGAATGGCGCGACGGTGCCGGACATGACTGTGCACACGACTGGCACGCCGAGCCGCAGCCGGGGGCCGAGGATCGCCTCCACGCCGGGTGGCCACTCGTAGCCGTGCACGACGTCGATGCTGCGCTCCCGGGCCAGCGCGGTGAGGTGGCCGAGCGCCCGGGTGGACAGGGTGCGGGTGGCGCGGGGATCCAGCGTGACGTGGGGCAGCCGCAGCTGGCGCACAGTCTCGACCAGCGGGCCGGGCCGGCTGACCACGGTCACGTCGTGCCCGCGGTCGCGCACCGCGGCCGCGATCTCGACCGCGTTCAGCTGTGATCCGCCGATCTCCATCGTGTGCGGGTAGACGAGCACCCTCACCGCTGCGACCCCCCCTGCGCTGCCAACGCTGCCCTGCCTGCCCGGCCGTGTGCGGCCACCCTGGCCTGGCCAGCTGGGCCCGGCCAAGCTTCCCAGTTCACAGCGGTACCAAATTTACTGAGGAAATCCGGTGATATCCGGCTAGCCATGTAATTCATGCCCGAATCTGGGCGTCCGGGCCGGGTTCCCGGGGGAGCGCCGCTTGCGGCTGGTGGGGCTGGTGGGATCTGGCTCCAGGTGGCTGGTGAGTGTCAGCTTCGGGTGGCTGGTGAGTGTCAGCCCCGGGTGGCTGGTGGGTGTCAGCTCCGGGTGGCTGGGTGCCGGCCACCGGTGACGGCGCCGCCCCGGCCGGCCGCAGGCCGATGGCCGCGGCCAGCGCGTCCGCCCGGCGGGCCCAGGAGTGCCGCCGGGCGAAGGCCCGGCACCGGTCCCGGCGGGCCACCTCCCAGGCACCCCGGAGTGGCGCCGCCACCCCGCCATCAGGCTGAGCCGGGTCCAGTGCGCCCGGGTGGACGGGGTCCAGCCCGCCGCCGGGCTGAGCGGCCAGCCGGCGCACCGCGCTGACGAACTCGGCCGGGGTGCTGGCCAGGGTCATGATCTCGGCCGGCGCCTGATCGGCCGCGGCCAGATCGTCGTGCAGCCACCGGGCGCCGGGCAGGTCGCTGCTCACCACTGGCCGCCCCGCGGCCAGGTACTCGAGGGTCTTCAGCGGGAACGACGCGCGGTTGAATTCGCTGCTGGTGTACGGGGTGATCCCGATGTCGATGGCGGCCAGGTAGCCGGGCACGTCGGCGGGCGGGACCCGGCCCGTGTACCGCACACCGGGCCGCGCGGCCAGCGCTGCGAACCGCTCGGGTGCCCAGCGCGGGTCACACGGGCCCACGATCAGCAGCTCGAAACCGGCATCGCTGAGCGCGAGCAGAATGTCCAGGTCGATCCGCTCGGACAGCTGGCCGACCAGGCCGAGCACCGGCCGCCGCAGCCCGGTGGCGGCGGCCTGATCGTCCGGGGCGGGGCTGGCGTCCGAGCAGCCGTTCGGGATCAGCACCGGGTCGGCGCCGAGCGCCGCCCAGTGTTCCGCCAGCGTCGGTGACACCACCGCGACCACGTCGGACCGGCGCAGCGCGGCGCGTTCCTGGGCTCGCAGCCGCGGCGCCGACAGGCCCATCAGGCCGGCCCCGGCCACATGGTCGTCGGTGCAGTACAGCACGCTGACGGCTGGGCCCCAGCGGCCGAGCACGTCGTCGAGGTAACCGGACACCACCGCGGATGGCTGCACCCGGAGCCGCCGCAGCGCCCAGCGGATCTGCGCCCGCAGCAGCGGCGCGGTGGTGGCCCGGACGCCGGGCCGGGTGAGACCCGGCAGCGCGACCGTGCTCAGCCGGGTGATCCCGGGGGCGGGCGCGGACAACGAGGGGGTGAGCCCGCCCGCGTTCTCGCCGCTCAGCCGGGCCGGGGTGACCACGGACAGCGGCGGGTCGACCCACAGCACGTTGGCGTGGCGGGTCATGGCCGACGCCATCTGCCAGTCCGTGCCGGGGATGCCGTCCCACGGCACCGGGGCTATCCAGACCAGCTGGCTCAGCTCAGTACTCAAGGTCCACCTGCGGCTCGTCCAGTCTTCCGGTGCGGGCCAGCTGCGGGTCCGGGTCACCGGGGCCGGCCGCGCTGGCCCCGGCCGGTTCGGGCGGGCCCGGGGCGCGCCGCAGCAGCGCGCGCATCGGGTAGACCACCGGCAGGTACACGATGAAGCCGGCGATGATCGCCGCGGCCAGCCCGAGCAGACCCTGCCCCAGCTCGTGCAGGATGAGCAGGGAGGCCGTGGCCATCAGGGCGCCGCCGACGGCCGGCCGCAGGCAGGCTTTGGCCATCGAGCCGACGCTGATGCCGGCCCGCGACAGGGCCCACAGGAACGCCGGGCCGACGATGACGGCGGCGACGACCACGTGACCGGCGGCGACCCCGGTGATGCCGCGCAGCCGGGCGCCGATCAACAGCACCGGGAGGAGTGTGACCAGCCAGATCCCCTGGATGGCCATGAGTGTGTTGCGCCGGCCGACCGCCGCCATGCAGTCGTAGAAGAGCCCATAGGCCACCCGGAGCAGGCCGAGCATGGCCAGCAGGCTGAGCGCGTGCGCGGCGGGTACCCACCGCTCGCCGTACACGGTGCGGATCAGCGGCGCGGCCGTGGTGGCCAGCAGCACGCAGGCGGGCACGGTCAGCGCCATCAGCAGTCCGAGGGCCCGGCTGAACGCCTCGGTCATGCCTTTCCCGGAATCGGCGACCCGGGAGAAGCCCGCGAACGACACCCGCTGCACCGCTTGCGAAATGCTGCTCACCGGCCAGCTGGAGATGTTGAACGCGAGCTGGTAGAGACCCAGCATGGCGGCGCCCAGCGTGGCGCCGACGATGGCCGAGTCCACGTTGAATACACCCAGGGTGAGCAGGCTCGCACCGGCCAGCGGCAGGCCGAACTGAAGCAGCTGGCGGGCCTGCGCGGTGTTCCAGCCGGGCAGCACGAACATGGGCGCGGCCACCGTGGCCACGATCAGCGCTACCGTGCAGCCGGCCAGCGAGCCCCAGGCGAAGCTCATCGCGCCCTGGCCGGCGAAGGCCAGCCACACGGTCACCCCGGTGCTCACCACGAAGTTGGCCAGGTCGACCACCATGCGCCGGCCCTGCGCGAACTCCCGGGTCAGCAGGGCCAGCGGCACGCTGGCCAGCCCGTCGATGATCACGCAGATGCACAGGATACGGAGCATGTAGGTGGCGTCCGGCGACCCGAGCAGCCGGGCGATGGAGCCCGCGGCCGCGTACAGCCCGATGTAGATGATCGTGCTGGACACCACGGACAGGGTGAACACGGTCCGGGCGAAGCTGCGGATGTCGCCTTCCCACCGGATGATCGCTGCGCTGACCCCCAGCTCGTTGGCGCTCAGCAGCACGGCCAGCACGATCTGGGACACCGCGTACAGCCCGAACACCGACGGGCCGAACACGGTCCGGGCCAGCAGCACCCCGACGGCGAAGTTGCTGATCCGGACGACGATCGTGTTCAGCAGGCTCCACCGGGTGCCGGACCGGACCCGGCTCTCCAGGTCCTTCGGCGCCTGCTCGGCGGCGAGCACCCGGGGCCGCAGCGACGCGGCCATCGGGTACATCGGCGGCTCCACCACCACGGCCAGGGCCGGCCCGATGACCTCGGCCACCCGGCCGGGCCGGCGTTGCGCGCCCGCGGCTGCCTGCCGCACGGCTATGTACACCGTGCGCAGCCGGAACGCGAGCAGGCCCATGGCGGCCAGGGCCGCCGCTCCGCCGATGGTCAGCTCCAGCCCGTCCCCATGGCCCAGCCTCCGGGCCGCGAACACGATGACCCACACGCCTGCCGACACGGCAATGGGCACAGCCAGGCCGGCGCCGGGCAGTCGCGGCCAGATGGCCAGCGGTCTCAGCTCGGTCAGGAACCAGGGCACCAGGAACAGCAGCGCGACGCACACGCTGACCACCGCCACCGCCACCAGGCCGTGCTGGTAGGCCGCGACAGACAGCGCGGGGATCAGGGTGACCAGCCACATCAGCTGGAAGATGAGCCCGCGGCGGGACGCGGCGAGGACGGCGAAGTAGTCGTTGGCCAGCGCGTAGAACACCCGGATCGTGGCCAGCGGCGCCAGCCAGACCAGCACCGGGGCGGCCGGGGCCCACGCCGGGCCGTACACCAGGTGGATCAGGGGCACGGCCAGGCTGCTGATCAGCACGCACACCGGGAGGGTCAGCGCGGCCAGCAGGTTGGCTGAGGACATGAAGGCGCTGCCGACGATCTGCGGCCCGCGCCGGAACCGGGCGAACGCGACCGGCGCGGCATCGCGCACCGGCTGGGACAGCACCGTCACCGGCCAGGTGGCCAGGCACAGCGCGAGCACGTAGTAGCCGAGGTCAGCGGGGTGCAGCAGCTGCCCGACGACGATCTGGTCCACGTTGGTGATGGCGAACGCGAGCAGGCCCGAGGCCGCGAACGGCAGCGCCACCTGCAGCACGGCCCGCACCCGGCCGCGCCGGAGGCCGATCCGCATGGCCCGCGGCGAGAACGCGATGAACAGCGCGGCGGAGACCAGGCTGCCGGCGATCCGGCCCACCGCGAAGCCCATCAGCCCGTGCCCGGTGGCCACCAGGCCGATGGTGACCGCGACCCCGATCCAGTTGTCGACCTGCTCGATCATCACCCGCAGCCACGGGGCCCGGCGCTGCAGCATGGCCCGCGGCGCGGTGACCAGGCCGCTGACCAGCACGCTGAGCGCCGCGACCCGGATTACCTGGGCGGCCCACGGGGTGCCCATGGTGGCGGCGAGCGCGGGCGCGCCCGCGTAGACGGCCGCGTACACCGCGGCGCTGGAGGCCAGCGCCACCGTGGTCACGGTCGGCGCGACATCCTCCGGAGCGGTCCGCCACAGGGTCAGCGCGCTGCCCGCGCCGAGCTGGCCGATGCTCTGCGCGCCCAGCAGCGCCACCACGACCACGCCGAACGCGCCGAATTCCCGCGGGGTCAGCATCCGGGCCAGCACCAGCCCGATGACCAGGGTGCCGGACCGGGCGGAGACCGCGTCGAGGAAGATCCGGCCGATCCCGCCGCCGATCCGGCGGGTCAGCGGGCGCTTGGCGCGGCGCCGGCCCTGCGGGGGCCGGTGGTGGCCGTAGGTGCCGGTCTGGGTCGGCCGGTCAGCGCCGTTCCCGTCGTGGCCGGGCCCGCCGCCATGGCCGTCGTGGCCGGATCCGCCGCCGTTCCCGTCGTAGCCGGACCCACCGCCGTGACCGGGATAGCCTCCGCCGCCGCCGCGGCCGTTGTAGCCGGGCCCGCCGCCGCGGCCGCCGTGACCTGACCCGCCGCCGGGCACGCCACCGCGACCCGGGCCCGGGTCGTCGGCAGGCATCATGCCGCGCGCGGAAGAAGTCAAGGTACGCCAACCCCCAGGCAGATCAGGCAAGCCCGGGGGAACCGGGCCCGGCCGCGTCAGGCAGGGCGGACACCACCATTTCGTTCCAGCCTGGCCAGCTGGGATCGGTCAGGACCAGGCAACGACCACCAGCCCGGAAAGCTGGCCGCTGGCCAGCGCGCTGAGTACAGCCCACACCCGCTGCGCAGCCGTCAAATCGCATCAAGACCCTACCATGCGGGGTGGGTGAGACGGATCGGCAAATGTCACTCGGTTAGCCCATTATCGCACGTCAGACTGGGAGCTGGCGGGGGCGGAGTGTCCGCCGCAGGGCGGGGCTAAGTCGAGCGTGAGTTCGTAGCTGTCGTGGGTGACCCCCCCGGCGCCGAATGAGATCTTGAAGTCGTACTGGGGCTCGTTCAGCTCGTGCCCGGCCTGCATCGTGCTGGTGCCGAATGAGAAGTACCGGCAGCCCAGTTCGCTGGCCAGGGCGATGCCCCGCTCCACCACCAGGTCGGTGGCGCACACGGCGCGGCCCGTCTCGGTGGTGGCCGTGTACCGGACCTGGAGTACCGGGCCCTCGGCGGTGAACAGGTTGCCCCCCACCAGTTCATCGCCGATTCTGGCGGTGATCAGGATGATCTCCTTGGGGAACCGGTCGTGCAGGTACTCGATCTCGGCCAGCGAATGGGTGGGCGCTGCGCCGTGCCGCCGGCCCAGGTTGCCCTCGAGCACCTGCCAGTACGCGGCGGCATCCGGCCACCCTTCGCCGACCCGGACGCCCGCCGCCTCGGCGCGGCGGCGCCGCTGCCGGCGGCTGGCCGCCACCCGGCCCCGGGCGGACAGGCTGATCGCCGCGGCCAGATCGCAGCTGTACCGGCTGGCGCCCAGCCGGTACAGCGCGTGCAGATCGTCCGCGGCGGGCCGGGCCTGGTAGATCTCTGGCAGCGCCTTGTAGCGCAGCCGGTCCAGGCCGAGGTCCCGGTAGTGCGCGGCGATCGCGGTCAGCACGCGCATCATCGACGCACCGGTCAGCGAGCCGTCGTGCACCAGCCCGCCGTAGGTCAGGCCGGGATGGCTGGTCACCACGGAGGTGCTGGCCGGGTCGTCGGCGGCCGGGAAGGCGCCGATGGGCCAGCCCCGGGAATTGGTGACGAGGACCGACCGGTCCCGGAACCGCTCGCCGTGGTAAGAGAGGTAGCGCCTGGTGTGCAGCATGGTCCCGTTCACCGAACGGGCGACTAGATCGTCCCAGGCATCCGCGTCGCCGGGACCGTAGTCCCGGATGAGCTCCGCTGCCACCGCGTGTGCCCCCTAGCTGCCCTGGTCCCCGCAAAGGGGTTGCCCGCCGGGGAGTGTAGCCACCCGCTCGTAAGCTGGCAATTCTGTCGCGGCCGGGCGCGGGTCCGCGGTGGTTACCCGCGCAGCCGGAACCGCTGCACCTTCCCGGTCGCCGTCCTGGGCAGCGCCGCCACGAACTCGATGGACCGCGGGTACTTGTACGGCGCCATCCGCTGCTTCATGAAGTCCTGCAGCTCGGCGACTTTCTGGTCACCGGCGGCGGCCCCGTCGGCCAGCACCACGGCGGCGTGCACGATCATGCCCCGGTCCGCGTCGGGCTTGCCCACCACGGCGCACTCGGCCACGTCCGGGTGCAGCTCCAGGGCCCGCTCGATCTCGGCCGGCGCGATGTTGTAACCCGCGGAAACGATCATGTCGTCGCTGCGGCCCTGGTACCACAGGTAGCCGTCGGCATCGCGGATGTAGGTGTCGCCGGTGATGTTCCAGCCGTCCTGCACGTACTCGGCCTGCCGCGGGTCAGCCAGGTAGCGGCAGCCGGTGGGGCCGGTCACGGCCAGCCGGCCCATCTCGCCGTCGGCCGCTGGGCGGCCGTCCGGCCCGAGCACGTCCGCCTGGTAGCCGGGCACCGCCGTGCCGGTCGAGCCCGGCCGGATGGCGTCGCCGGTGGCGGCGACGAAGACGTGCAGCATCTCGGTGCTGCCGATACCGTCCACCAGGCGGACCCCGGTCTGCTCGAAGAAGTCCTCCCATACGCCCTTGGGCAGGTGCTCGCCGGCCGACACCGCGGTGCGCAGCCCGCGCAGGCAGCCGGCCTTGCCCGCCTTCAGCATGGCCCGGTAGGCGGTCGGGGAGGTGGACACCACGGTGACCCCGAAGCGGGCCACCGCGTCGGCCAGCTCGGCCGGGGTGGCCTTCTCCACCAGCAGCGTGGCCGCCCCGGCCCGCATCGGGAAGACCAGCAGCCCGCCCAGGCCGAACGTGAAGGCCAGCGGGGGCGTCCCGGTGAACACGTCGGTCGGCTGGCTCTGCACCAGGTACTTGCCGAACGTGTCGGCGATGGCCAGCACGTCACGGTGGAAGTGCATGGTGGCCTTGGGCGTGCCGGTCGTGCCCGACGTGGCGGCCAGCATGGCGACATCGTCGGCGGCCGTGGCCACGTCGGTGAACGTGCCGGGCTTGGCCGCGGACCGCTTGATCAGGTCGCCGTCGCTGGTCCCGCCGTACGGCACCAGCGGCAGGTCAGGGGCGGCGCTGGCCAGTTCCTCGGTGAACCGGTGGTCGCAGATGGCCACGGCCGGCTTGGTCAGCTTGGCCAGCGGGCCCAGCTCGAGGCTGCGCAGCATGGGCATGGTGGTGACCACGACGCCGCCCGCCTTCAGCACACCGAACCAGGACGCGACGAGCCAGGGGTTGTTCGGCCCGCGCAGCAGCACCCGGTGCCCGGGCAGCACGCCGAAGTCCTCGGTCAGCACGCGGGCTATCTGGTTGGCCCGGATGAGCAGCTCCCCGTAGGTCCAGCTGTCCACGGCGGTCAGCAGGCATGGGCGGTCCGGCCCGTGCGCCGCAGCGACCTCGTCGAGCAGCGCCGTGGCGCAGTTGAGCCGCTCCGGGTACTGGAGCTCGGGCAGGTCGAAGCGGAGCGTCGGCCACTGGTCAGCAGGCGGGAGGTTGTCGCGGCAGAATGTGTCGGCATGCGCGGACGGCGAGAGCTTCACGGACGGGACCCCCAGGAAGAGAAACCAGTAAGGAGCAGTATGCCCCGCTAATGACGGCAGTCAAGGAAAATGCACAACCTGACTGGTTCGCCTCACCCGGCCGGGAGCCGCCGGTCAGCTGGCCGCTTCCGGCCCGGCCGGAGTGCTCCGCAGGTCGAGCTCACAGGTTTCGTGGATGACGCCGCCGCCGCCGAAGGAAACCTTGAAAGCGTACTGCGACTCGTTGAGCCAGCGCCCCCCGTCCAGGGTGCTGGTGCCCATCGAGTAGTACTCACAGCCCTGCTCCGCGGCCAGCGCGATGCCCCGCTCGATGACCAGGTCGGTGGCGGATACCTTCCGGCCCTCTTCGGTGGTGGCGGTGTACCGGGCCTGCAGCACCGGCCCCTCCACGAAGAACAGGTTCCCGGCGACCAGCGTGCCGCCGAGCTTCGCGGTGAGCAGCAGGACCTGGTCCGGGAACCGGTCGTGCAGGTAGCTGATCTCGGCCAGCGAATGCGTCGGCTTCGAGTCGTGCCGGGCGGCCAGGTTCTCCGTCAGGATCCGCCAGTACCCGGCGATGTCGGCCCAGTCTCCCTCGACGCGCACCCCGGCTACCTCAGCCCGCTTGCGCCAGGCTTTCCGGCCGGACCACACCCGGCCCCGGCGGGCCAGCTTGATAACCGCGGCCAGGTCGCGGCGGTACTGATCGGCACCGAGCCGGGACAGCGCGTACTGATCATCCGCGGCCGGGGAAGAGTGGTAGATCGACGGCACGGCCCGGTAGCGCAGCCGCTGGTAGCCGAGCGCCCGGAATTGCGCGGCGATCTCCTGGAAGGCCAGGATCAGCGGCCCGCCGTACAGCGTCCCGTCATGTACCAGGCCGCCGTAGGTCAGGCCGGGATGGCTACTCACCAGGGCCGCATCGGCCGGGTCCTCGGCGGCCGGCAGCACCCCGCACAGCTTGCCGCTGGACTTGGTGATCACCAGCGACCGGTCACGGAACCGGTCCCCGTGATAGCCGAGGAACCGGCGGGTGTGCAGCATGGTCCCGTTGACCGACCGCGCTACCAGGTCATCCCAGGCCTCGGCATCCTCAGCGGTATAGGGCCTGGTCAGGCCCGTCCAGGTGGCCACCGTGCTCATACCGCACTCGACTCCACTATTCGGGTCTCCTCCGTCAGCTCCAGGCTCGGACTGTAACCATCAGGGTCGCAG
>Ga0070716_100000279_pt1 | contig 20673 bp, 17 predicted proteins | sample LARL112metaG_FD_71395 | JGI IMG/M metagenome (GOLD analysis project Ga0070716, IMG submission 71395) | Corn, switchgrass and miscanthus rhizosphere microbial communities from Kellogg Biological Station, Michigan, USA - LAR L11-2 metaG | ecosystem: Host-associated > Plants > Roots > Rhizosphere... | reverse complement strand
CCGAGGTATACGACTGCCGCCATCCTGCCCCCCCGCGCGGCGCACAACGCACTCAAAGGAGGACTTCGGCCGGGCTCGTTGCTGGCTCGCACAGCCGAAGGCAAGGGCAGCACAGACGGGGAGCACGGAAAGGAAGCTTGATGGCGTATCTGCTGCAGCGGCTGCTGGCCGAGGCCGCGGCGCGGCAGCCGCAGCGGCCCGCGGTAGCGTCCGACGGCTGCCTGCTCACCTACCAGGAGCTGGACCGGCTGAGCAACAAGGTGGCCCGGGCACTGCTGGACCTGGGCGTGGCGCCCGGCGACCGGGTGGGGATCCTCGCCCCCAAGTCGGCCGCTGCGGTCGTCGGGGTATACGGGGCGTTGAAGGCCGGGGCCTGTTATGTGCCGCTCGACCCGAAGGCACCCGCTGGGCGGCTCAGCCACATCGTGCGGGACAGCGGCGCCGCCGTGATCGTGGCGGACGAGGCAAGGAGGTCCGAGGCAGCTACTCTGGCCGGCGCTGTTCCCCGGCCGCCCAGTGTGGTGGTGGTGAGCGTTCCCGGCTCCTCAGAGCGTGAGGAAACGGCCGGTGTCCCGGCCCAGGGCGCGGCCATTGTGCCGTGGAGCGCGGTGGCTGAGGAATCAGGCGAGCCGTTGGCGGAGGAACGGGCGATCGAGACCGACCTCGCGTACATCCTGTACACGTCGGGATCCACCGGCACCCCGAAGGGGGTGATGATCTCCCATCGCAACTCGCTCACGTTTGTCGACTGGGCGGCGCCGGCTGCGGAGCTCAGCGAGCAGGACCGCGTCTGCAGCCCCGCGCCGCTGCATTTCGATCTGTCGGTCTTCGACATCTTCGCCAGCTGCCGTGCTGCCGCGTGCCTGACGGTGCTTCCGGAAGGAGCAGCCACCTTTCCGGTATCGATCGCGAGGTGGCTCGAGGCCGAACGGATCTCGGTCTGGTATTCCGTGCCCTCGGTCCTCACGCTGCTGGCCTGCTACGGCAGCCTGCAGCAGGTCAACCTGTCAGACCTGCGGATGGTGATCTTCGCCGGGGAGGTGTTCCCCCCCAAGCACCTCGCCCGGCTGATAGCCGGGCTGCCGCACGCGCGCTACCTCAATTGGTACGGGCCGACCGAGACCAATGTATGCACGGCGTTCGAGGTGCCCGCGGGCTGGGCTGATGACCAGCCGGCCCCCATCGGGAAGGCCTGCGCCAACACCGAGGTGTTCGCAGTCACGAGCGAAGGCCGCCGGGTGTCCCAGCCCGGCGAAGAGGGTGAGCTCTACGTGCGGGGTCCCTCGCTGATGCTGGGGTACTGGGGACAGCCGGCCAAGACCAGCGAGGTGCTGGTCCGCAACCCGTTCCGGGCAGAGTACGACGAGTTGGTGTACCGGACAGGTGATCTGGTGGCCCTGGAGCCAGACGGGAACTATGCCTATCTGGGCCGCCGGGACACCATGGTGAAGATCCGCGGTTACCGGGTGGAGCTGGGAGAGGTGGAAGCCACCCTGTACCGGCACCCGGCCATCCGGGAGGCGGCGGTGCTGCCGGTGCCGGATGGGCTGCTCGGCAGCCGCCTCCGTGCCGTCGTCACCGCGGACGGGGGCAGCAGCCTCACCCGCGAGAACGTGCTGGAGCACTGCCGGCGGTGGCTGCCGAGCTACATGGTGCCGGACATAGTCGACTTCCGCGAGGAGATGCCAAGAACCTCGACCGGCAAAGTCGACCGGGCCGGCCTCGCCCAAGAGCAGGACGAACTGGAGCCGGCCGGAGACGGCCGAGGGAACAAGCGCTAGCAGACACACAAGGAAAGGAGCGTGCCGGAGTGGAGACGGTCATCAACGACTACATCAGCCGGGAACTCGTCCCGGACGCGGCGCTGCTGCCGCTGAAGAACGACACATCACTGCTGGACAGCGGGATCCTCGATTCGCTGAGCCTGCTCAGGCTGGTGGTCTTCCTCGAAGAGCGGTTCGGCATCACAATGGGCGACGCGGATCTGCTCCCAGAGAATTTCGGCAGCGTGAACGCCATCTGCGCTTATCTCCGCTCCCGTGAGCCGGGGAAGGAGGCGGCGCATGGGTGACAGCCGCGTGCCACGCGACCCACAGCTCCCCACGCACTGGTTCAACATCCTGCATGACCGGCCGCAGTACGTGACCTCGGCGGTGTCGAGATCACGGTTGGGGGGAGAGGCGAAAACGGCGGGGCACGGCGCCCTGCTCCAGCAGCCGTTGTCCCTCGCACGGCAGTCCATTAACACGGCCGATCGGCTCATACCGATCCCCGACGAGGTGCTGGACCTGTATGCGCAGTACCGTCCCACGCCCTTGCGCCGGGCAGTGCGCCTGGAGGAGCACCTCGGCGCCAACGCTCGTATCTATTACAAGTACGAGGGTGCCAACCTCACCGGGAGCCACAAGCTCAACACCGCCCTGGCGCAGGCCCACTACTATTCCCGCGCAGGCGTGAAACACCTGGTCACGGGCACGGGCGCAGGGCAGTGGGGAACCGCTCTCGCCTACGCATGCCAGGTCATGGGTCTCCGCTGCACGATCTTCTGGGTCAGATCCACCTTGCGTCAGAAGCCCATCCGCGGCGAGATGATGCGGCTGTTCGGTGCGGCCGTCCATGAGAGTCCCAGCAACCTGACCGAAGTCGGGCGCAGGGCGCTCAAGAAGGACCCAGAGGACATCGGTACCCTCGCCGGGGCCACCGGGGAAGCCCTTGCGCTCGCAGCCGAGGACAGCGAATCACGCTTTGCCGTTGGCAGTGGCGAGAACTCGGTGCTGCTCCACCAGACGGTCATCGGTCAGGAGGCCGTCTCGCAGATGGCCGCGCTGGGCGACTTCCCTGATTACGTCATTGCGTGCATGGGCGCCGGATCGAACTTCGGCGGGATCACCCTGCCCTTCCTTGGTGCGGCGAAGGACTCCGGGAGGCCGGTCCGGCTTCTCGCCGTCGAGTCGGCCGCGTGCCCGAAGCTGACCCGAGGTCGCTACCTCTACGACCTGAGTGACGCCCTGGGCACAACCCCGATCACCAAGATCTATTCACTCGGCAGCACTTACGTGCCACCGCCGGTGTACGCGGGCGGACTGCGGCATCACAGCGCCGGGCCGCTAACGAGCGCCATGTATGCGGACGGCTCCCTGGAGGCGATGGCCATCGACCAGCTAACGTCGTTCCGGGCCGGCATGCTGTTCTGCGAGACCGAGGGTATTCTGCCCGCCCCTGAAGCCGCCCACGCGGTAGCCGGGATGATGGATCTCGTGTCGCTGCATCCGCGCCAGGGGCCTCCGCTGGTCGTCCTCGTCAACATCAGCGGGCACGGCCTGCTGGATCTGGGTGCCTACAGGCGTTTTGCCGACGGCGAGATCGAAGCGGTGACAGCGGACGAGGCCAGCTTGTCGCAGAGCCTGAGCGCCCTGGAAGAGTTCAACCAACGCATCGCGGTACCTGCCGAAGCAACGTGACGGCGAAGGACGGGTGGCCCGGTCGTTGGCACTGGGCAGAGGATCAGGTGGCGGCGAGGAGCTGACGCGGCTGCTGCGCTGCCCGTCCACGTCGGCTGGAAGGTCGTCAGCACGTCAGTCCTGCGCCGGGACGCTACCTGTTGATCCATCGTCTGGATCTCCCGACTCGTGGTGATCCGCGGCTGGTGACCGGTCCGACTCCGGCTCGATCAGCCCGAGGCGGGCAACATCGACTGTGTGCCAGAGGTTCCAGTGGGCCGGGCTTTTCCGGATAGCGGCGTTGACCTCGGCGATGCAGCGCCCGAATGCCGTCGCGGTTTCTCCCTCCAGCGGCACTGGCGCCGAGAGCTCCCACACCTGGTGGTGCTGATCGGCCCCGCGATACAGGAAACCCATGAGCACCGGCGCGCCGGTCAGCTTGGCCAGGGTCACAGCCCCTGGCAGCAGCTGGGCCCGGCGGCCGAGGAAGGGAACATCGACAGCGCGGGCCCGCTCGTTGTCCAGCGGTGGCGCGTCGATCGAGATCGACACCACCTCATTGGCGCGGAGCGCGGCGGCTGCCTGCATCGCGACCTGGGGCCGCCCGGGCCATGGCTCGATGTTCGGGCGCTGCCGGTAGCGCAGCACCGGCCTGGCGTAGACCCGTTCCCAGAACCACCGCTCGGCAGAAGAGACACCAACTCTGCGGTTGTAGTTAGCCCTGTAGTCATAGTTGTAGTTGTGATCCCAGCGCCCGATGTGGGTGACGGGGAAGCCGCTGGCGTGCAGCACCGACAAGCCGCTGGCGTGCGAGCCGAAGTGGGCGGAGCACAGGATGGCTCCCTTGCCCGCCGCCAGCGCCGCCTCCAGGTGTTCCCGCCCACGGATCTCGACCAGCCGGCGGAGGGGCTGTGCCCCGCGCCGCAGCCGCTTCACGTCCACCGGACTGCAGGAGGAGAGCCGGAACCAGTCCCGGACTACCTGCTGCGCCGCCGCCGGGCTGAGCTCGTCCCCGAGCACCAGCCGCACATTACGGGCCAGCTCGGTGCGCTTCCCGGTCTGGTACCGGAAGAGCAAGTCGCCGTGCCAGCATGCGAGGCGGTAGCCCAAGGCGGCTGGCAGGCGGGCCAGGGCCGGCGCGACTGCCGCCCAGTAAGCCGCGCCTTCCACACTGCGCAGCAACTTCCCCGCGGGGTTGTCACCCATGCGCGGGCTCCTGCTTTCCGGACGCATGGGCACTCCGCGCTGATCGGCGTTCAGTAAGAAGCTCACGCCGTCCGAACCGCACGTCTGGCCTCCCGCCAGTTATGACCGCCACCCCCGGTTATGGCCGTCACCCGCAGCAATCATAGTCTCCTCTCCAGGTACTGGCTGAGGCCGGGATCGCCCGCCAAAAGCGGCCGTGCCCGCCGACGCTGGCCCGGGTCAACCCGCCGCTGCGACCCCACGGTTACTGCATTATTACCTGGATGTCGTGCGCCCATTGTCACACTTAACCCACCGGACGGCTGGTGAAGCAGATGATTCACACAATGCTGAGCGTGCCAGAGATGCGCTGGGATAACCGGGCGGCGCCGGGACCTGATGACCGGGAGACGGGATAATGCGCCGCCTAACCTGGAATCACTCTCGCCAGGATCGTTTACGGTAGGTTGGGCAGGCGCTCGGCGGGGATAAGAAACTGATTCAACCGCCGAGGTTCTCCCTGTACCTCCGCGAAACTGCGGCCATCGAATTCCATTAGACGGTAGTCAAGTGGTTCCACGATCTTATGGGCGTCGCTCCCGCATCGGATCGTCTCAGCCATGATGACCGGCCGATACGTTCGGATCGTCTCTAGCCCGCCCGCCAGGACCCGATATTCCAGCCCTTGGACGTCGATCTTGATGAAATCCGGCTGCAATCCGCAGTCATCGAGACGAATAAGAGGCAATCGCTTGGACAACACTGTGAGCTTCATCGGATCGAACTGCAATACACGGTCTGAGCTGAGCCAGCTCTTGGCGCTCTCGTAGTCGAAGGATGCCAGCCCAGTGAGGATGTTGCCATTGTATGAGGGGACGAACAATTCCGCCTCGCCTGTTTGGTCGGAAAGTCCGTTGGGGATGACGGTTAGCTGGGGAAACTTCTTGGTCAGCCGTTGAAGCTTGCGGAAAACAGTAGGGTTCGGCTCGAAGCTGACGACTGTCGCAGCCGGAAACACCGTATAAAGCGACAGGACTGACTGTCCTATGTTTCCACCGACGTCGACCAGTAGAGGGCGATTACTGAACTTCAGTAGCGGAAGAGCGCGGAAATCATGTTCATGAGGACGATGCATCCAGTACAGCAGAGTGTAACGCCACTGAGGAGTCAGGAGGTCATAGCCACGCGGAAGCCGAAGTACCATCATGACCGCGAACCGTGTCGCAAAATCTTTAAAGACCATATAGCTCGTTTCCCCAGTGGCCAAGATGTGATTGGTGTGATTTCACAGCTGATGCTGGAGATCCAGCGCCGTATCCTGAAGAGCCACACATAAAGTTGGTCTCGTGCACCCTCTCGCAGAATACGCCATAAGGGGAGATTTATCAAGATGCGACCCCATCGCATGATGCTTTGTGCTAGATCCCTTGATTGCCGGCGATCTGCCCATGCGATCGTGCTCAGCCACAGCGAGATCCACGACTATGCCACCATAATCCTCACCCTCGGTGGGTGCCGGTCCCGGAGAGGGGTCAGCAGCCGCAGTGACGTCAGAAGTCAGTTACGCGAGTACTGCATAACGCGCTCATAGAGCGACTCCGCCGTAAGCCGGAGCGGTTTGTTGCGTTCGTCAAGGTACTCGGTCCGGCGTGCATCCTTCGCGCGTCGGCGTTGCTCGCTGGGCAGCGCGACCCCCAGACGGTAATCCCACCCCGTCATCACGGAATCCCGTTGCCCCAGCCACTCCACGGTCTGCTGCACCGAGTTCAGCGCGTCCTCCGTTGGAACGAACTCCTTAAAGGTCGTCCCATAGCGGATGTTCACCATTCTGATAATGCTTGCGAGGTCCGATGTAACCGTTGCGAAAGGCGCAACCACCGCCTTCTCGAGGTAAGGAAGAACGGTGGAATAAAAGCGTATGTAGCTGCGAAGAGCCCATCGCATCGAGGCGTGTGGGTCCCTGACCACCACAGAAAGAATCGCTTCAGAGGGCTCCCGTATCAGTACGATCGCCGGAACGCCAAGACGAGCCGCTCGCTTAATCTGAACGGCGGCATGCAGGTGATGAGCCATCTTGATCTGGCGACCCTGAGCCAGCCTGAATGCCTCGACAGCGAACGTGTTTCCCGAGCGCGGATATCCCTCTATCACGATCTCGGTTGTCCGGCTGACCCAGGGACGGGGGTCTTCGGGTTCCCGCAGGGCCGGAATGAACCTGACGGTGGGCAGAAAGATCGGAGTAACAGACGACCAGTCATGGACATGCAGCCAGGCAAGGTGAACCAACTGGGGCTTCGGCACGGCCGTTGTCCCTCCCCCGCAGCCGTGTTTATCTCCAGATGGCATTGTAAACGAAGCATCGCATCAGACGGCGACGGGGTTCCCCCGGACCCGTGGAGACCGAGAACGACCTGGACAGGCCCGAGCACGGCGCATCGTGGCGGGCGGGAGAAGCGTGGCCGCGCCGACGGCTCTGGCAGGTGGCGCGCCGCCGCTGCACGTGTGCCGGGCGGTTGATAGGCCCTTGCCATGACGCCCGTATGCCTGCGTTACGCGACCGGCGGTTGAGCTCGGCGCCTGCGGCGGCGATAACTTGGGACCGTACAGCCAGGGTAGAAGGCAGCGGAATCCAGCTGACGCAGCATGGGGGCACCGGCTGTAGGGGGCGCAGATGCATGTGACGAGCAACGGAACGGGCCACCGTGCGGCACTGCCCGGCAATTCTGCTTCCAGCGGTTATGTATCAGGCCACCGGCCACGACGCCAGCTGCCAGCAGACATTCGGGGCTCGGCGGCCGGAGTGGGAGCGGGAGCGTGACATCTAGCCGGAAACACCAACGGCTCGACTTGCCTGGCTCGTCCGGGTTCCCAGCCGGACACCCGGAGACGGGCGGGGACGCGTTGCCATCGGACGTTCCAATGAGGATCTCGCTCGTCTCCCCTGGGTTCCCGCCGCAACTCGGTGGGGTCGAAGTGGTTGTCGGCTACCTGGCCGGCGAGCTGCGCGAGCACGGCCATCAGGTGACGGTCTACGCGCAGCGACCCCGTGGCTCCTCGTTTCCGGTCTCGCACGACTACCCGGTGCGCCGGTTTGCCGACTGGACTGGCTCCCGGCAGTTTCCGGTCGCGCCCGGTCTGGCCCGCGCGCTGTGGCGGGACAGGGGGCTGTTCGACGTCATCCACGCGCACAGCTTCCACGCGCTGCCTGCGCTGATGGCCGCCACTGTGCCCAAGATGCCGTTTGTCTTCACCCCGCACTTTCACGCCGTCGGTCACACCAGGGCCGCATCCGCCCTGCACACCGTCTACGACCCGTTGGCAACGCTCTTGTTTCGCCGTGCCGACAAGGTGACCTGCGTTTCCGTGACAGAGTCCGAGCTGCTGCTGCGGCGTTATCCGTCCGTGGAACCCCGGCTGTCCATCATCCCGCTCGGGGTGAATACCAACGCTCTCCTGGCGGCTGAGCCTTTCGAGACCGATCGTCCGGTCGTCCTGGTCGCTGGACGTCTGGAACCCTACAAGCGCGTCGACACGGCGATACGGGCATTCGCCTCCATGCGTAAGGACGCGCAGCTGGTTGTCTGCGGAACAGGTTCTCACCGGCCGGCGCTCGAGCGCCTTGCCCGGGAGCTGAGGATAGACACGAGGGTCTGCTTTCGGGGTCCGGTCAGCGACGGAGAGCTGCGACGCTGGCAGCGTACGGCCGCATCAACAGTGAGCCTGTCGGCCAGGGAGGCTTTCGGGCTAGTTCTCCTGGAGACGGCGGTGGCGGGCAGCCGGGTGGTGGCTTCCGACATCCCCGCCCATGCCGAACTGGCGCACCGGTTGGGGCGCGTGGATGCGCGTGTGGCTGTCGTGACGCCGGATGTGGCCGCCGTCGCAGCCGTGCTGGACACTCAGGTCGAGATGGAGCGCCCGTCCACTCTGCCGGATCAGGGCTTTAGCTGGTCCACGATGGCTCGGCGGTTCGAGGCGATCTACCGGTCTGTGAGTTGATGTCGTGCGGCTGATCGAGTTGACCGACCTGTACCCGCCTGCGATCGGCGGCCTGGAGGGCTTCGTCGCCCTGCTGTCCGGGGGGCTCGCCAGCCGCGGTCACGAGGTGCACGTGGTGACGAGCGCGGTTCCGGGCGTCCCGGCGGTCGAGACGTCCGCCGGGGTGACCGTTCACCGGATTCCGCTGCTCTACCAGCGGTTGGCGCCCAGGCTGAGCCAAGATGCGGCCCGGCCATTTCACCCGCCAGCTCCCGACCCGCTGTTCCGGCGCCTGCTGGCCGAGGTCGTCCAGGACGTGAAGCCAGACGTCATTCACGCCCACGCGTGGAGCGTCTTCTCCTGCCTGGCCCGGGCCTTCCCGCGGACGCCCGTTATGGTGACCGCCCACGACCCTAGTCTGGTGTGTGCGAGAAAGTCGCTAGCACACAAGTCGGGTATCTCCTGCCCCGGCCCGTCCTGGCGGCGGTGCGGGCCATGCGCCAGCGCCCAGTACGGCCCGGCCAAAGGTAACGTCCTGGCGGCGGCGTCCCTGTCCAGTCTTCGTCTGCTCAAGAAGGTGACCACGTTCACCGCAGTGAGCGATTATCTGGCGAACCGGCTGTCGCCCATCGTCGGCCAGGTCGCTGACCAGCCGGTTCATACCTTGCATGCCTTCGTGCCCGATGGTCTCTACGAGAGCGGCTGGCAGGCGGAGCGGCCGGAGTTCCTGCCCGCCGAAGACGGCTATCTCCTCTACGTCGGGCAACTATCCCGGTACAAGGGCACCGACGTCCTCATCGAGGCCTATCGACGACTCCCATCCCCCCCTCCGCTGGTGATGCTCGGAACCCCACACCCGACCTCTCCGGCTCCTGAGTCCCTCCCGGCCGGTGTCACGATGCGAACCAGCGTCGCGCACCGGAGCGTCATCGCTGCCATGGTGCGAGCTGCCTGCGTAATAGTCCCGTCGGTGGGGCCCGACTCGCTCCCGATGACGGTCAGCGAAGCGCAGAACTGCGGCGTTCCGGTGATCGCGTCCGCGATCGGTGGGATACCTGAGCAGATAGTCGATGGGAAGACCGGCTGGCTGGTCCCTCCGGCCGACGAACGGGCCCTGGCGGATCGTGTAGCCGAGTTGCTCGCCAGCGGCGACGGGGCACGGAGGATGGGTCAGGCCGGGCGGCTGCAGGGGTGGCGCTTCACCGCCGCCCACGGGATCGGCCTCTTCGAGGAGGTACTGGAGACGACCTCGCAGACGAGCCGTTAGGTAGGCTCCGTCCGTGGAGAGCCGTCCGTCGATTCCGCAGCTGGCTCGGCCGGGAGGTCCGGCATGAGTCATCCGCGTGCGGTTGGCCTAACGGCAGCGATACTCCTCGCGGCCTCCCTGATCCTGGTCATCGCGCTGAACCAGCCCGCCTCGAACGGCCGTGCCAGGCAACCCCCGGCGGCCCCGAAAAGCCCGGCGGTCCTGCTAACCGGAGTGGGGGACCTTAAAGAAGTGAACTACTATCCGGCCGCCGGCGGGCACACGTACATGTGGTCCCGCTTCGACCCGACGGCGATCGACCGTGACTTCGCACGGATCCGCGCCCTGGGCGCGAACACCGTGCGCATCTTCATCATGCCATCCGTCTTCGGGTTCCCGGCCGTCCGTCCGATCATGGCGGATCGCCTGTCCGAAGTGATCGGCCTGGCCGCGAAACACTCGCTCCGGGTTCACTTGACACTGTTCGACTGGTGGTCCCAGTACACCGATATCCACGGGAGCAAAGAGTGGGTTTCCTCGCTCCTGTCACGGTACCGAGGTGATCCGCGTATCGCTGTTGTTGAGCTGCAGAATGAGATCTACCCGCGGAATCGTGCGGCCGTGGCCTGGGTGAAAAGGATGCTTCCGTACCTGTCCACCGTCATGCCCGGAACGTTGCGGACGGTGTCTACCGCGAGCGTGCCTACTGGTGTGTTCGCCCTGTTCACCCATGAGCTCAGGAATTCGCCGCCGAACTTCTGGGACTATCACTACTACGGTCCGCCAGGCGATGCCTACTCCGTGCTGAGCCGGATCAATGCGCTTGCGGCTCCCCGTCTGTTGTTCGTTGGAGAAACCGGCTACAGCACGGACGGAGTGCCGGGGGACCAGGCGGCGCAGGATCAGGCACAGGCTGCCTACTACCGGGCCATCTTCACCGCGGCCGCGGCGTTGAGACTGCCCACCCCGGCGCCGTGGATCCTCAACGACTTCTCCCCGGGAGCCATCCCGCCCGATAGCCCGGCAGCGCGTAACCCGGCCCAGTACGGCTTTGGGTTGTTCCAGCTAAACGGCACTCCAAAACCGGCAGCTGACGTCGTTCGCAGGGCGTTCTCCGGAACATAATCGACCGTGTTCGACAGGAGGCTGACGGCTTCGCGGACCTTCTCACTGATGGAGGCGGTACGCCCCGGGCCGGGGGCCGATTGTCAGCCTCAGAGATATAGTCTTGACGGCGCTTCTGCATGCATGACCGACGAAATAGAGTAAGCAAGCGGGGGACTAGAATGAAGAAAGCTGTACTCACAACCAGTTGGGACGACGGTCACAGGTGTGATGTGAGGCTGGCACGGATGCTTAAAGAGCACGGCCTCAAGGCGACGTTTTACGTGGCACCCGAGAATCAAGAGTTTGCTAAGCAGGATCTGCTTTCCTTGCCGGAGGTCAGAGATCTAAGCCAGGATTTTGAGATCGGCGCTCATTCGATGACGCATCGTCGGCTGCCCACCCTCTCTCAAGAGGAGGCAGCGCAGGAGATACTCGAGTCGAAGGCAGTGCTGGAGCAGGTTATCGGCAAGGAGATCAAGACTTTTTGTTATCCAGGCGGCGCCTACACCAAGTTGCATGTGCAGCTGGTCAAGGATGCCGGGTACCAATATGCACGAACAGTGGCCAGGCATACATTTACCGTGGACGATCCCTACGAGGCCGGAACTTCTCTGCACGTCTTTAACCACGGGTTCGGGTTCGACCTATGGCGCACCGCTCGCTTTGTGAAGTTCCAGCCAATAAAAGTCCTGCGCTGCCTCGAATGGGACGCTTTGGCAAAAGCCATGTTCGATCAGGTCATAAAGGAAGGTGGCGTATACCACATTTGGGGTCATAGCTGGGAAATTGACGAGCACGGTGACTGGGAGCGCCTAGAAAACGTGTTTCGCTACATCAGCGCAAACCCGAAAGTCAGCTATGTCACGAATGGAGAGCTTGAGGCCTATTCATAAGCGGCACTGAGGCTCACCGGAGAGCAACTCCACCGCTGCCGACGCCCAGAACCGTACTCCCGGCCGGGTCAGCGCGCAGCCCCCTGCGCCCTCTCCCAGCCGAGCGCGATCGGGTCGTAGGCCCGCTCGACGTAGATCTGGTGCCAGAGCGAGAACACGATGAGAACCCAGATGTGGCGCTCGTTCACGGCAGGGTCACCGGCCCGGAATGCCTGCAGCAGGTCCAGCGCCGCTTCACGGTTCACCCACTGGCCAGTCTGCGCCTCACGGAGCAGCCGGTCGGCGAAACCGTAGGCGTCTCCCTTCAGCCAGTGGCCGATCGGGACCGGGAAGCCCAGCTTCGTGCGCTCCGCGGCCGCCTGCGGAAGCACCTCGCTCATGGCCGTGCGCAGCGCCCGCTTCGTGGTCCCGAGGTACAGGCCGCCGAGTCCGCGGCCGGCCCCGACCTTCTCCTCCCGGGCCAGGCGGGCCGCGACCGCCATAACCTCCCGGTCGAGGAAGGGAACCCGCAGTTCAAGGCTGTGCGCCATGGTCATCCGGTCAGCCTTGACCAGGATGCTGCTGGGCAGCCAGGTGTTGATATCCACCAGCTGCATGGTGGAGACGTCGTCCAGTTCGGCCGCCACGGCCTGGTCGTATATCGGGTCGGTCACCTCATAGGCCCGGGCCGGGCCCGGCCGGCCCGGGCCTATGATCAGGTCGCCGTGACGAGGATTGCCGACGTAGCGACGCCGAAGTGGGGTTGATATGCGCTCCAGCAGGGCCTTCCCCTTGACGCCCGGTGGGATGAGCGCCGTGGCCCGCTGCAGCGGGACCCGGCTCCAGCCGGGCAGGTGCTCACCGGCCCGCACCACGCCGGGCTGGTGGTAGATGGCATAGCCGCCGAAGAGCTCGTCCGAGCCCTCACCCGACAGCACCACCTTGACCTGCTTGCTGGCCTCGCGGGCGAGGAACCACAGCGGCACCGCCGCCACCTCCGCCATGGGGTCATCCAGGTGCCAGATGATCCGCGGCAGGTAATGGAAGAACTCCTCCGGGCTGACCACGTACGGAACCGATTTCACCCCGATCGCGGCCGCCGTCTCCTGGGCCCGGTCGATCTCGCTGTAGCCCTCGCGCTCGAACCCGACCGTGAAGGTGAGCAGGTCGGGCCGGTGCTCGGCGGCGAGGGCACAGATGGCGGCGGAGTCGATGCCACCGGACAGGAAGGCGCCGAGCGGGGCGTCGCTGCGCAGGTGAACGGCGACCGAGTCGCGCATCACGTCCAGGATCGCCTGCGGGGTGCCGCCGCTGGGGGCGGGGGCCGGCCGCAGGTCGGCCCGCCAGTAGCGGTAGACGTCCAGCGCTCCGCCGGGCCGGGCGGTCATGGCGTGACCGGGCGGCAGCACCTGTACCGGCGGGGTCAGGGTGCCGGGTGGCGGGACGTACTGGAAGGACAGGTACCGGCGCAGCGCGTCGGGGTCGAGATTGTGCAGCTCGCCCGGGTCCGCGAGGGCCTTGCGCTCGGACGCGAACCGCAGCAGCCGCTGGGGCCCGGCCTGGCCAGCGCCGCCGCCTTCCCCCTGGGGGACCGGGCCGGGGTGCCCGGGTGAGCCCGGCTCGCCGCCGACCACCGCGGACGGTGGTCGCGGAACCCGGCCGGCCGGGCTGGCGTCGCCGTTTCGGCCCGCTGCGCGCCGGCCGCCTCCCGCTGGCCGACGGCGGGGGGTGAACCAGTCGTCCGGACCGAACGGCGGGACGCCGTCACCGGGACCCGGGACAGGCTCGCCAGCAGCGGCGCCACGCCCCCGGAAGGGGTCATCCGCGCCGGGCCCGAGGTCAACGCGGTAGTAGAACGGCTTGATGCCGAACTGGTCCCGGGCACAGAACAGCTCGCGCGTCCAGCTGTCCCAGATGGCGAACGCGAACATGCCGCGGAGCCGGTGCACGACGTCCTTGCCGACCCGGGCGTAGGTCTCGAGCAGGACCTCCGAGTCGGAGTTCGATCTCAGCACCACGCCCTGCTCCCGCAGTTCGGCGCCCAGCTCGACGTAGTTATAGATCTCGCCGTTGAAGATCATCCAGTAGCGGCCGTCGGCGGACCGCATCGGCTGATGGCCAGCCTGCGACAGGTCGATGATGGCCAGCCGCTTGTAGCCCAGAGCGACGTCGTGGTCGGAGTAGAAGCCCTCGTCGTCAGGCCCACGGTGCGAGATGCGCCGAGTTGCGCTCGCCACCCAAGCCTGATCGGGGTCGGCGTCGATGGCCAGGGCCAGGCAGCCGACAATTCCGCACATGACGCTCCCCCGGATCCGTACGGTACTGGGCTCTGATCCTACAGCGGGGCCGGTCCCTGGGCGCAGGCCCGCGAGTGGCATCGGATCCGGTCCACGAGAGGGTCTCGGCCAAGTCATATCCTGGCTACCCGCGTGTCGGCTGGGTGCACACCTCTCCGATGAGGACTACCCCGTAACGTGGGCATCAACAGGGGCACCGTGGGGAACTGGGTGAACGGGGATAGGCGCCGCCGCGGTGAGGGAGCCGGATCGGCGGGGGCTAAGGGGCTGTGAATTCCGACATAACGGGGGCTGAGCGCGCACCGAAGTACATCGTCGACGGGTCCGAGGTATCGTCCGGCATGGCAGCGGCCGGCACAGATGAACCTAGGTCCGCGCTCAAGGTGTGTGTCGTCGGATCGGGTACGAGGTTCGTCAGCGGAATCAGCTACTACACCTACTTTCTCGCCTGCGCTCTCAAGCAGCACTGCGACGTCGTATCCATCCTTATGCGGCACTTGATCCCAAAGCGCTGGTATCCCGGCCGGCAACGCGTCGGCCACAGCGTGATGGCCTATGACCTCGCGGCCGAGGTGCCGACGTTTGACGGCGTCGACTGGTGGGGCTGGCCGTCGGTACCGCGGGCAATTTCCTTCCTTCGTTCACAGCGACCGGATGTGCTGATCCTCCAATGGTGGTCCTCCTCGGTTCTGCCCTGGTACCTGCTGCTGGCCAGGCAGGCCGTTCGGGACGGGGGCGTCGTGATTGTGGAACTCCATGAAGATCTGGACACGGGAGAGGCGAGAGTCCCGCTCCTCGGCTGGTTTGCTCGTCGCGGCTTGACGGCTTTGTGCCGGCGGGCATCCATGCTGGTTGTCCACTCCACCTGGGACCGGGACCGCATGTCGGCGTCCCTCGGCATCGACTCGGTACGCTTTCGCGTGATTCCGCACGGCCCGTATCCGATATCCGACGCCACGCCGGGAGAAGCGGCCGGCCCGCTGTCGGCGCCGTCCGCCCGGGAGCGGTCGGAGCTGACGGTGCTCTTCTTCGGGACCATCCGCCCGTACAAGGGGCTGGAGCACCTGATCGAGGCGTTCGAGCAGGTCCGACGGGATTTTGCGCTTCCATGGAAGCTGGTGGTGGTCGGGGAGACCTGGGAAGGATGGACGCTTCCCCTCGAGCTCATCGAGCATAGCCCTTACCGCGATGACATCGAATTGGTCAACCGGTACGTGACCGACCAGGAGGCAGCTAGCTACTTCCAACGCGCTGATGTCGTTGCGTTGCCGTACCTGCGTTCGTCGGCCAGCGGGCCGCTCGCGATCGCCCAGGCGTATGGGCTGCCTGTAGCAGTGACTGCAGTCGGCGGGCTGGTGGAAGCCGTTGCTGACTATACCGGGGCGGTTTTGGTCCGACCTGGCAGCTCTGACGACCTCGCCCGGGGACTGCTCGCCGCAGCTGATTTGCGCGGTGGCATGCATCCGGCGCCAGTCAGCTGGCAGGCTGTGGCGCAGTCGTATGCGGACATCTTCGCCGCCGTGGTGCCGCCCGCCGTCCCAGGACGATGAGTCTCGAGCCGCGGAACTTCATCCTCCTCGACACCTAGACAATGACCTGGCAGCTCGGCAGCGGCCTGCTCCGCCAGTTACGCCACCGGTTCACCGCCGCTAAGTGGGAGATCGATGACGGCCAGCACGCCCCGGTGATCGGTGCCGGGTATCCGGATGGTTCGCACCTCGCGCACCGCGGTCCCGGCCCGCGATACCAGCACATGGTCCAGGCGCATGACAGGCAGTGTCCGCCCGGTCCGCAGCCAGTCCCGGAACCGCGGCCTGCCCTGGCTGACGCGGGTGTCCAGGTTAGTCGGCCAGGTGAATCCGGGCCAGGGACGGCGCTGGGCAGCGTCCGCGCAGTCCAGGAAACCCCGGGCGAGTACGTCCCGGAACGGCTGGTGGTCCCGGCTGGCGTTGAAGTCCCCGGCCACCACCTGCGGGCCTGGCGTACCGGCCAGCTCCGAACCAAGTATCGCCAGCTCGTGTTGCCACTGCGTGGCGCGTCCCTTGGTCGGAGCCTTCACATGCACGACAACGAGCGTCGCTGCCCGGCCGCCCGCCAGATCGACGCGGACCCGGGGAGTCGCTGCCGTCAGGCCCGGCAGCGGCGGCAACGGGTGCAGCGGGCAGCGTGCCCACAGGCCCGACCCCGCTGAGCCAGGCCGCGGATCGAGGTGGGTGGACGGCAGCACCTCCGCCAGGCCGGCCGCCGCCAGCCGGCTCACCATGCTCGGGGTTAGCTCCTGAATGACCAGCACGTCCACGTCATGCCGCCGCAGGGTGCGCAGCATTGCGTCCGGGTCGGCCCAGCCGCCCCGGACGTTCACCGTGAACATGCGGAGGGTGGGTACCTCCGCCGTCAGGCCGGATCCGGCCCCGGCCCGGTAGCCCGGCGGCCTGCGCCGGGGCAGCTGCCAGGCCACGAGCATCGCGGCGGGCAGCGCGAGGAGGACCGTCAGCCACCAAGCTGTGGCCGCGGCGATGCCCACTGCGGCGACGGCGGGAAGCACCGCCACCGGGGCCAAAGCCGCCAGCTGCGGACCCGGCCTGGGCGGGTGCCCACCGATAATCCGGGCCAGTAGCGAGGGGAAGGCCAAGGCGGTGAGAATCAGGGCCGCCACCCCGCTCACGCCGAACCTCACCCCTATCGTGCCGGGTCCCGCCGGGACCGGGTCCAGTCCGCGCCGGGTTAGCAGCATAGCCTGCGCCTGTGGCCAGGCCACGTACGTGGCGAACCCGGCCCCCCCGGGCGTGCCGCACACGGAGACGTGTCCGGCATCCGCCCTTAGTGCACCGGGAGCACCACAAACGTCTGATGCTGCGGCCTAAAAGTGGTGCAGGCAATCGTGCCGGTGCGAAACAGAACTATTCTGTCCCGCAGGTATCTGTCTTGCCCTCGTTTCGCCCATCGGCCCAGTCAATAGATTACGATCCGCTCTACGAACTTTACCGTTATTGCCTGATGCTCCGCGACGATCGCGGGCCCAGCCAGCAACACTGGCAGCTGCAGTGACGGAATTCCCCCGGGCCTGTCTGGCCTGGTGGCAAAGCCCGAGACGAGGTTGACGAACTTGCCGAAGGGGGGACAGTCTCGCCAAGCACGGCTTTGCGTTTGCGGACACGATCACCGGGCCCACGAGCACTACCGGCGCGGCAGCGACTGCGCACTCTGCGAGTGCCCGCGATGGAGGTCCTGGCGCGCCCTCCGTCAGCTGCTCGGCCGCGGAAGCTTCAGCCCGCCCGGTGATTTCGATGACGGCACGCCACAGGGACCGGTACCCGAACCCCGCAACTTAGCCTCGCGCCGTGTGCACAGAGAGCGACCGTTGTACGTCTCTTAGCCAGATCTCGGCCCGTTGAGCTGATGCGGGTCAGGCCGGGGGCTCGCGCAGCCGGCCCAGATAGTCCCGGACGGCGCCACGCCCCCGGGCCGGTGCCCGGCCGGCCATCCGCTCAGCGTCCTTGGCCGTCGACATGACAACCGCGGTGGTGTGGCCGATCCTGACCTTGTCGCGATTCTGCAGGCGCTGGGCCGCGAGGATGCGGCGCCCGTTGAGCCAGGTGCCGTTGGTCGAGCCGAGGTCTTCGACGTACCAGAGCTCGTGCGCGACATAGAACCGGGCGTGCTGGCCCGAGGCGAACTCGTCATCGACGACGAACGTCCCCTGGCGGCCGGCGGTGAACTCGGTGTGGAAGATGTGCTGCTCATCTCCGGTCTGCAGGATCAGGGTCTGGGTGGGAACAGACTCGGCGATGGTCATCCCCGATTTCCCGGCGACCGCGGTCACGGCGGCCCGCCACGCCTTCCGCTCGGCCTCGGTCGCGTCTTCCCAGGGTGGGAGGTTTCCCGGGTGGCTGCCGCGGTGTGCTTCGTACGCGGTGTGAGCGAGGTTGTCGATACTGGTCACATCTTGATAATGGCAGAGAGCAGCCCCGATCGGTGATGCGCACAGTCCAGCGGACCGTGCGGCCGGGTCAGTCGGCGAGCAGGTGGCGGAAGTAGGAAGCTGGCTCGGCCAGGAAGCGGCGCCAGGCGCCGACGATGTGCAGCTCCTCCCACCGCGCCGGGCGCATTCCCCAATCGCCCAGCTCGAGGATGGTCGCGCCGGGAACGGCGGCGACGATGGGTGAATGGGTGGCGATGACCGCCTGGGAACCGGCCTGGGCGAGGTCATGGAGCAGAGCCACCAGCCCCAGGCAGGACGTGAACGACAGCGGGGCGTCAGGCTCGTCCATGAGGTAGAAGCCGGGCTGATTTACCCTGGTGCGCAGGATTTCCAGGAAGCCCTCCCCGTGGCTCAGCTCATGGAACCGCTCTGGCTCCCGGCCCGGGTTTTCTTCCAGGTAGCTGTAGAAGCCGTGCATCGTGTCGGCGCGCAGGAAGTAGGACCAGCGTGGCCGGACCGCGCCGCGCTCGATGGTCAGTTTGGCGCCCAGGTGGGGTTCACTGTCGCGGGGCGTGAACAGCCGGGCCTGGGCTGACCCGCCACGTGGATTGAGCCCGCAGGCCTCGGCCAGCGTCTCGACCACGGTGGATTTGCCGGTGCCGTTCTCGCCGACGAGCATGGTCAGGCCGGCCGGCAATTCAAGGCCCTCGCCGAGGATCTGCTCCACGGCCGGGATCGTCGCAGGCCAGCTGGATGTATCGACTAGGTAGCCCGGGCCGAGCCGGATGGAACGGACCGCCCGGCCGTCTGTCTCCCATCCCGTGCTGCCGTCCCTGGCCACCTGTCCATCATGCCGCGCGGGCCCGTGGCCCGGTTGCCAGGGCGCCATAGCATGGCGGGAGGAGAAGGAGCCGTCATGCTCGCGACTACCGATACTGGCTTCATCGAAATGCGGATCACCAAGGTGGTCGGCTTCGGGCCACCGCTGGCCGAGGGCTACTTCTGGTGCGTTGTGCTGGATGGCCTGTCTGGGGACAGCCCGCTGGTCATCGAGATCGGGGAGATGGAGTCGCTCAGCCTGAGTGCCGCCCTGCAGGGCTGGGAGTTCGCCCGGCCGATGACCTATCAGCTCACCGCGGCACTGATCCGCAGCCTGGGGGGTCATCTCCGCCAGGTGCGGATCGACCGCCTGGTCGAAGGCTCCTACGCCGCGACGGTCGAGATCGAGGGGCCGCTGGGACCCCAGTCTGTGGATGCACGCGCCAGCGATGCACTGAATCTGGCCGCGATCACCAGCGCTCCCGTCTTCGTCAGCCCGGACGTCGCGGCCGACGGCGACCGGCGCCGGGCGGAGGACTCGGCCACCGGCCGGCTGTTGAGCCTCGCCGTGACCACTCCGCCGGCGAGGCTCATGCGGGAGAAGCCCCAGACCCCCTGACCCGCACTGGGCGGAGGGTGTGGGATTCGAACCCACGAGGACACTTGCGCGCCCTAGCGGTTTTCAAGACCGCCGCCATCGGCCACTAGGCGAACCCTCCGCGGACAACCATAGCGCCCACCCGCCCACTCCATGATCGCGGTGCATTTGGTCAGCGCGGTGCACAGTGGGCGCCCCACCACCCACAACGCACCGCACTGATGACTCAACCCGGCGCTACCCCCATCAGTGCGGTGGATTGTGCCTCACCGGCGAGGCAAAAGGCACCGCACTGATGCCAGAGCGCGCGGCCGGGGACGAGGGGGCGGGCGGGGAGTCACCTACAAGGTGTAGTGAGTAGGCTCGCCAGGAGGGACGTAGGGAGGTGTGATGCTGCCCCGGTTCGGCTGGCAGGCGGTCCTGACGCAATGGGAGTTCGCGCCCATCGTCACGGCGCTGACCGCGATTGCGGCCGTGCTGTATGTCTGGGGCGTGTGGCGGGTGCACCGCCACCACCCGGCCCGGCCGTGGCCGCTGTGGCGCACCGCCTTCTTCCTCGGCGGGCTGGTCGTCGTCGTGCTGGCCACGCAGAGCGGCATCGGCGCCTACGACGACGTGCTGTTCTGGGATCACATGGTCCAGCACCTGATGCTGATCATGATCGCGCCGCCCATGCTGGTGGTCGGGCAGCCGGTCACCCTGCTGCTGCACGCCAGCCGGAACCCGCTGCACACCTGGACGAAACGGGTCATCCGGTCCCGGGTGGTCACCTTCCTCACCTGGCCACCCTTCGGGCTGGTGGCCTACGCCGTCACGATCGTGGCCACGCACCTCACCGGCCTGACCACGTACGTGCTCACCCACCCACTGGCCCATGACGCCGAGCACGCGCTGTATCTGGTGGTCGGGTACCTGTTCTTCCTGCCGATCCTGGGCCGGGAGCCGATCCGCTGGCGGCTGTCGTACCCGATCCGGTTCCTGCTGCTGGCCCTGGCGATGCCGGTGGACACGTTCAGCGGGCTGATCCTGGCCAACTCGGCCACCCCGATCAAGGGCGGAGACGAACTACCGCCGCCCGGGTCACCCGGGCCGATCCAGGACGTGCACTGGGCCGGGGCGGTCATGTGGATCGGCGGGGACGCGATCATGTTCGGCTTCATGATGCTCGTGTACCTCGCGTGGGCGCGGTCGGACCGCCCGGGCGTACGCAAC
>Ga0070716_100000277_pt1 | contig 20765 bp, 18 predicted proteins | sample LARL112metaG_FD_71395 | JGI IMG/M metagenome (GOLD analysis project Ga0070716, IMG submission 71395) | Corn, switchgrass and miscanthus rhizosphere microbial communities from Kellogg Biological Station, Michigan, USA - LAR L11-2 metaG | ecosystem: Host-associated > Plants > Roots > Rhizosphere... | reverse complement strand
CTCTATTCTTCGAAGGCGGAAAACTCATTCGTCCAAGCCAGGACTGCAGCCTCCGATACGGATATGCGCTGACTTTCAGCGAAATCGAGGTCCTTTCGGAGAGCGACTACAAGGAGAAACTCTACAGCCGCATCGAACCCGATTGGTGTCGAGGAAGCATTTGCACGCACACATACAATCGCACGGAAGAATTTGAAGTGTTGGATGGGATGAAGCTAAGCCGCTAGCAGCGACTCCAGATCGGATGCAGAATGGCGGGGGATTCCAGACTCAATTGATTCCGTTTGATGCTCTTCCGGCTCGGTTACCCAACCGCAAGCGTCGAATGTTGTGAACTATGGGATGCAGAACGCGCTCGGCGCTGAAGTCGTACCGCAGACTTTGGAACGCACAGCGCAAACCTGATCCGAGGTCCCGCTGCTCATAAAAATAGCGTCTCGCAAGGTTCCACAAGTTGCGCGCGTAAATGCGGGCGACCCTATGGTCACCTGCATCCGCGGCCGCTTTGTGGTGCTTGCACATGAGGCGCTCGGTATTTTCAAGAAATCGGTGTAGTTGGCCGGTGGTAATGCTGCCGGAACGCTTGCGATAAAGATAAAGCGGCTCCTGGACGTACACGTAAGGTTTCCCGCTGGCGAGCAAACGGATATTGATGTCCCAATCCTCTCGTCCAAATATGTTCTCATCCCACATCCCGATGCGCTCAATGGTTGTCTTCCGAAAGAACATCATCCGACGAATGAAATCATCCGCGAGGATGGCTAACTTGGGATCCTCTGTCGGCGCGTCGCAACGCTGGATTTCCCGGTGGTCACCCCAGAATTTCACGATGTCAACCATGGACCACTCAGCTCCGCTTCGTTCGAACACAGAAACTAGTTTACGTAGAGCGTTGGGAGCGAGCGCATCGTCTGAGTCTACGACAGCCACATAGTCTGCCCTGGCAGCTCGCACGCCGGTGTTCCGAGCGGCGGCTGGGCCCTGGTTCTGTTGCCAAATATAACTAACGTCACCTCTCCGAGTGTACCGTCCCATTATCTCGGCCGTGTTATCCGTCGAGCCGTCGTCCACTACTATCACTTCAAGCGCAATGTCCTGGCTCAACGCGGACTCAATGGCATCCGGCAAGAACTCGGCCGAGTTATAGCTTGGAATGACGACCGATACTTGGGGATAATGCCGTTCAGCAACGTTCATCCGCGACACCCTGTCCTGTCAGGACTCCCCGGCAACCAAACCTGTGGCGTTGGTTGCCAGCCCTAGCACTATTTCGGGCAATGGCTTCACAGCATTCCTAAGGCCTTTGGTCCGACGTGATGGCCGCTTACGCCGGTTCGCGGGAATTCTCTCAAAGGATGCCGGCAATCAAGTCCATAGCGCTCCCAAAACTTAGAGCGATGGCCCTAACCCCATGCATTTATTCATGTTAGTCGGGATCTTCCGGCCTGCCAAAAACCAAAGCCTGATGGACACAGAACGGTTCGCGGAGAGCCGAATTGTGTTAACGGGTAGGGACGGTGGCAAAAGAGTGCCGAGTAGAGCGAAAAGATTTTCCGGTCCACTCGAGTGGGTGCGCCAAGAACTTGTATCTTATTGTAAATACAGGGGGTTAGAAAACCAACAAAGGCAGGACACTTGCGTATAGAACAGTGAGGTGCGGTGTCTTCCGTTCGGCCCAAGACTGGTTCTCCCCACATGAATGGAGCAGCTGAGACCTGACGAATTCCATGTTTAGCAAAGACAAAAAGAGGACAAACTGCGTGGCAGTCTTGCCACCGACACACATAATGAGTGTCGACGTCGAAGACTATTTCATGGTGGAGGCATTTGCCTCTTCGGTCTCGCAGGATAGCTGGGAGAGTCGACCGTCGCGGGTCGCGATGAGTACACTACGCGTTCTCGATCTCTTTGATAAATATAACGTAACGGGAACGTTCTTCTTTGTCGGATGGGTAGCAGATAAGTTTCCAGGGTTGGTGCGAGAAGTTCACGCGCGTGGCCACGAACTCGCCTGCCATAGCTACTGGCATCGGACCGTTTATTCCCTGACGCCAGACGAATTTCGTAAGGATACGCGAGCGGCGGTTCGAGCCATTGAGGATGCAGCCGGCGTCAAGGTGTTTGGCTATCGCGCGCCGAGTTGGTCCATCACGAAAGATTGTCTTTGGGCTTTGGAGGTCCTCGCTGAAGAGGGGTTTACCTACGACTCCAGCATCTATCCGATCCACCATGATTTGTACGGCGTGCCGGGCGCGCGGCGCTTCCCGTACGCGCATCGGCTTAGGGACGGCCATTCGTTGCTTGAGTTCCCTCCGGCAACTGTACAGCTTCTGGGGCAGAATCTCCCCTGTGCGGGTGGGGGTTACTTGCGGATATTTCCACTTGCATACACTCAGTGGGCTTTCCGCAAATTTCAGGAAGATTATGGCGAACGCGTGGTTGTCTACTTCCATCCATGGGAACTTGATCCCGATCAGCCCCGCATCCGGGAAAAGCTGAAGTCGCGTCTCCGCCACTACACTAATTTGGATGGAATGAAGAATCGGCTGGAGACATTATTGCAGACTTACTCCTTTCAACCTTTCTGCGAACTCGATGGCGTCAGAAGGGACTATGCTTTGCAAACCACCCGGGAGACTGTGAGGACTGCCGTTGAATAACCGTGTAACACTCACGAACAGCCCCGAGAGTATGGGCCAACTCGATTGGCCAAACCGTTTGATGGCGGGTTCGGCCCATTCATTCGGTGACCAAATTGGTGAACGATCAGTATTGACTTACCACGAAATCCGGCCGTCAGGATCGCCATACCTTTATGGTGTCACGCAAGCTCAGTTCCAAGAGCATCTCACTCGGCTGGCCTCGGCAGCTTCGCGGCCAAGCTTTGTGGGGCAATCGGCGGTAATTACTTTCGATGATGGCCATCGGTCCAATTTTGAGCAAGCATTCCCTCTACTCGAGCAATCGGGCTTGAAGGCGGTCTTTTTTGTTTTGGCGGGATGCGTCGGCAGAAGTGACAAATACCTTTTATGGAGCCAGGCGCGCCAGATGGTTGCCGCTGGACATCGCGTGCAGTCGCATGGGTGGTCTCACCGACTTTTGACTCAGTGCAGCCCGAGTAATTTGGAGCGGGAACTAACGCGATCGAAGTACGAACTCGAGGATCGCCTGGGTGTGGAAGTTGTCGCGATCTCTGCACCCGGCGGACGCTGGAATGACCGGGTAGTGGACGCATGTGCCCGCGCGGGCTACAAGTATCTCTTCCACTCCAATCCATGGGCACCTGTCAGCTCGCGAGGAGGTATCCGACTCCAAGGCAGGCACATGATTACGCGCCTAACGAGCCCGAAGGAACTGCAGAGACTCATACAGCCCGGTAAAGGGCGGCAGCTCTTCTCTCGATTCCGGTATGGAGCTAAAGAGCGAGTACGTACAGTGCTCGGCGATCGGCTTTATCACAAGTTCTGGTGCTGGCTCGCAAATTGGAGCCCCGGAGAAGGATTAGAATTAGAAGTCGATACACTCTCAAATGACAAGCGAGAGTCGCGGCATTCATGAAGATTCTTCATCTTATCAGCAGCGGCGGAATGTACGGTGCTGAGGCTGTCGTTGCCACCCTGGCAAGTAATTTGCAGTGTCTGGGCGAAGATACACTCGTCGGTATTTTCGACAACGCACATCGCCCCAAAAACGATGCATCTGATCGGATTGAAAAGGCCGGCCTAAAGGTCATTCGGATTCCCTGCCGTGGCCGCGTAGACCTCCAAACGGTGCGAGCCATTCGCAAACTCATTCGAACGGAACAAATTGATATTCTGCACACGCATGGTTACAAAGCCGATATTTATGGATACTTTGCAACCCGGCGATTGGGCATACTAATTATTGCAACGCGTCATAATCAGAGAGGGCTTCAACATACACTTGCCATTCGCCTCTACGAATTTTTCGATATTCTGTTTCTTCGTCGTTTCAACGTAGTCGCAGCGGTTTCAGACCTGATCGCTGGAGAACTACTCAGGGCCGGCGTCGCACCGCATAAGGTCACTGTAATCGGTAACGGAATAGATTTGTCCCTCTTTGTTGGCGCCTCACCGACACTCTCGGAGGAACTAGACAAGGGGCAGAGGCTCTTGATAGGAACGGCTGGAAGGCTAATCCCACAGAAGGGCATCGAATACTTCTTGGTGGCGGCTAGTGAAGTACTGAAAGAATTCCCCTCCTTGCTCTTTGTTATCGTTGGCGAGGGTTCTCACCGCTCGACTCTGGAGAGATTGATCAAAGATCTAGGCATCGAGAGGAGCGTCGTTCTTACAGGGCCGCGCGTGGACATGCCAAATGTTTACGCCTCGTTTGATGTCTTCGTTCTCCCTTCATTGGAGGAAGGTATGCCAATGACGGTTCTCGAAGCTCTCGCTTCGGGGCTACCCGTCGTTGCGACAAAGGTAGGAGCAGTCGCGAAACTCGTGTGCCCGAACCAGACTGGAATCTTAGTCCGGCCGAGTGAGGCTAAGGACTTGGCCGGAGCCCTCATTTCTCTCATTGGAGATCCTGAACTTCGTCTCAGGTTGGGGCAAAATGGCCGGTCTCTTGTCCGGAATGAATACTCATCCTCCGTTATGTCCCAGAGATATCTGCGTCTTTACGAAGGGCTGTTAAATGAGAAGGCGCAAATCCGAAAATCAATCTCCGTTTCGGATCTGACAGCCTGAATCGCTCATGCCCAAAATATTCGAGAATTTTCAGAGTTCCTCCGAGCAAGAGCCGCTGTTCTCCATAATTATTCCGGTTCGCAATGAAGAGCACAATATCGCAAAATGTCTTTTTGCATTGTCCAACTTGCAAATCGCTCCTAATCTCTTTGAGATCATTGTTGTGGATAACGGGTCGACAGACCGAACGCGAGAAGTAGCCGCTGGATTTGTTTCTACTTCTGCGCTTCGAGTCCTTGATTGGCCAAATGCCTACATCGCAGCGGTACGTAATGCAGGAGCAGCAGCAGCACAGGGCAAATACTTTGCATTTCTCGATTCTGATTGTGAAGTCTTACCTGATTGGTTGGCGCAGGCACGGTTCGCAATTTCGCGCGGTATCACTGGCGTATTTGGTTCGCACTATCTTATTCCCGAGAATTCCTCGTGGATTGCGCGCTACTGGCACGAAGAACGTGACAAAAGAGGGGCAGGTGAAGTCCCTTACCTCCCCGCTGGGGACCTCTTTGTCAGCCGCGAGTTATTTCAAAGAGTCCGAGGGTTTGATGAAACCATCCAAACCAACGAGGATTATGAATTCTGCCAGCGCGTACGCTCAACGGGTCATCCGATCACTGCCATCCCAGAACTCGGCGTTATTCACTGGGGGGCTCCCCAGTCCTTGGTTGCTTTCTACCGAAAACACAGGTGGCATGGTATGCATGTGTTTCGCGTTTTTGTTAGAAATCTGCCAGCACTGCATAACGTTAAGCCCATCGCGTTGGCGCTCTACACACTCTGCTGCGTGCTAGGTCTTCTGATTTCTATTGGAATTGCTCTGCAGAGAGGCAACCTTCGATACCTCGACGCGTTCGTTCTCGCGCTCTTAGTTCCTCCCCTAGCCCTAGCGATCCGGTCCGCAGCCTCTGCCCACCGTTTGGAAGCGGTTGTGCCTCTTGCCACGCTTTACCTCACTTATGGACTGGCTCGCGCTTCCGCTATTGTCGACTGTCGAAATTGGTCTAGGCACAGTGGGAGAAGGAACACGCAGGCGGAGTCGAAGACTTAACGACAAAACGAGCAAACGCAACCCTGTCCCTGATCGAGTTGCCTCGTTCGCGAAGAGGAAACCAAGGGATTCCCGCACTCTGTCAAGAATCTACTGTACAACCACTTTCAGGTTTGTAGGCGGGTTTGGCCTTTGTGGCGGAGTTCCGCCAGTGAACTCGTACGCGCCTATAGACGAGGGACTTGGGCGGATTAGACCATCGCGGTCAACAGCAATCCCCCCCTGCCATGGTGGATAATTCTTATAAGTATTCGAGCTGTTGACGATGGGTCCCGCACCGATCGCCGGGCTGCCGCTCTGGAGGTGGTAATCATTTATGGAACGATTTGCGAAGAGTGGGTCGGCATTGATGTTGTTGGTTGACCAAGTTGGAATTGCCTGGCTGCCCCCAAACCAGATGTTATTCGAACCCGTCAACGGAAAGCCCGAAGGGAGACTGCCACTATCAGTAAAAAACTCTCCACTGTTCTGGTACATGATGTTGTTGCGAACGTTTACCCCAACGGTGCCCGGGGAGAAATCGAACGTTCCGGCCAATCCGAACGTGCCGATGTGCGAACCGCAATCGACCAGAGTATTGTTGTAGACCTCAACTGTTCCAGTTCCGGGTGCTCCGTTGTTCGTATATTGAGCGACTCTGACGCAGGAGTAGCTTGCTTCACCGTCAGCCGGGTCAGGCCCCAATCCCACGTGGTAAATGAGGTTGTTGTAAACCTCTATCTTTCCCTGCGAAGGGTCAACAGTTGCGAGGTTCATTCCATCACAAGGGTCATCGTGAATCAGGTTATCGTGGATGGAGATGTCGTACTGGTTGTATCCGCTGGTCAGATTGTTCGGCGATGAGTGAACCTGCATCGCCCGGCAACTGTTGTTATTGTGAATCGAGTTCCAGCCGACTTCCTGATGGTTCGAGTCAGTAGTGAGGTAGAAAGCATGGTATTGCTTGCCAGTAGTGCCGAGACTGACTATGTTAGCTATTTCGTTTCCGTAGAACTTCACGAAGGTATTCTCGCTCATCGAGACGCATCCAACAGCCCCAGGAGGACCGGTGCAAGTCCAGGAGTTACCAACGTACCTTTGATGGTTGGCCGAAGGATACTGGGTCATCAAAGCCTGTCCGTATCCCTGAATAAACATTCCAGCTAAGGTGTAGTAACTACAGGTGGACGGGAATCCCACTGAGCATCGGATTGCGATTCCGTTCGAGCAGGAGTTGCTGCTGCATTGAACTCCCGGTTGCGGCGTCGCTCCGGGATAAGAAACCATTGCCACGGGGTTTCCCGCCGTACCCCCTAGACCCCAATCTAATCCCCCGAATCCACCCCCAGTGGTGACGATTACTCCGCCTTCCCAATAGGCGGTGTCCCCAGCGCTCATGTGACTGAATGCGTTCTTCGGAGTAGCCCAACAAGAGCTCGGGAATTTGCCGCTGTTGCTGTCGTTCCCTGTGTTCGAAATACAGTAGATGTTGCCAGAGCTTCTAACTGTGAACGGGACACCGCTTGATGTCCCGTTGGCGGTCGTGACGACGAAGTTTCCAGTGCCTGGCGTGCAAGTCGAACTGAGTTGCACCACAATTTTCTGGTACCAAAGATAGGCCATTCCCCACCCTGTGTACGCTCCTGTCGAAGGCACTACACGCAAGCAATTCAGTCCGTTCCATGTGACAGTCGAAGTACTTTGAGTTGACCCCAAGAAATTTCCGTAGAGCGTTACGTACGCGCCCGAAACACCGCCGACGCTCTCTCCGCCACTGTTGGGAGCGCTATCTAGATCCGAGAAAAAGAGGACTGGTGGCTGGGTCTGGGCCCGTAGGGCCGAAGCTCCTCCGAAAAGCAATGCTGCGAGGAGCAATATGGACCATCTGCGAATCGGCATGACTGACGCCCCCCTGGCTGAACTCTCATGATTCTGACAATTCATAAACTCTATCTTTCTTGGAGTGATGCAACCCCTCGGCCCAAACGAACCGGGACAATTTCAGTACGCAGCCGCATGAACGGCCCGACCCCTCAAGCCCTTCACACTGAGAGTCTAGCGGTGGCCGAAAACCTCCGCCACTGGCTGGGGGGACTGAAAAAGTACAGGTGTGACGGTGTACTCGAGTACAGTCGCGCAAGAAACAGCGTATGTTATCCCAAATTAGCGACAACTGAGTGTTGAACAGTCATTGTATCAACATATTTTTAGTAACAATTATTGAGAACTACCCACTATGTTTAGCAACAGTCGCGATTAGGTTTGTCCTAAGGCCGCGAAATGCTTTGGTTAGCGACAACTTTATCCACAGAAGCTCCAAAAAGGCGAGCGGAGGTATGACGGCAAGCTCGGCAGAAGACGCGACCAATCGGATCTCCAGAGGGCTAAAACCAGCGCTCTGTGTTAGACGGCAGATATCTGCCTCGCTGTTGGCACGATAGAAAGTTCTAAAGACATCCTCGCTGGGCCGTCCTTGCAGCATCCGAATCAAAGCCGGCTTCAAGCCTTCCGGGATAAGACGGGCCAACATTGTTGAATATCCGGAAGCATTAGGAGTGTGAAAGACGAATATTCCTCCGGACTTGAGGACTCTACTCACCTCATGGAACTGCAGCATTGGATTATCGAGGTGCTCGACAACCATATTCGCAGTGATGAGATCGAACGAACTGTCTCGAAAAGGAAGCGCCGAAATGTTTCCCACAAGCTTTACGTGAACACTCCTATGTTTTCCCACCGAGAGCAAATCAGCATCAATACCCACGACCATTCCAGCTTTCTCGATCAACCTTTTTTCCTGGTCGAACCGCCAGGCCGGCAGCACCTGGTGGCCACATCCCAAATCCAACCACTTGATATCGTCTTTCACCACTTTGTTTAATACTTCCTCATAAATATATTGGGAATACTTCAACTCAGGCACGAGTGCGCGCTGCATCTTCCAATATAGATTAAGCAAACTTTTGCGAGAAAACATCACACTCACCAAAAAATCGCGACTAGACGGAATAAACAAACACAGATGCTGTTCTAACGATCGCGCTAGGAAGTCTACTATGGGATATTTCGGTCCTAAATCGCTCGTAATCCCTTTCGATGAAATTGGTGAATCTCCTCGAGAGTAGGAAATGTAAAATAGGTTCCGCCGACCCGGCTGAATTCAAAAATTCGCTGGGTTCCGGTAGTGATCTGGCGCAATACGCGCGCCATGCAATGGGCTCCGTGACGCTTGGATCGCCGAATCAGATGGTCCAATGTTTCTCCTGGTTCGATTGCAAGCTGTTCCTGAAGCAACGCTGCTCCTTCATCCACTTTAGCTGACATGAAGTGGACAGTAACACCCACGCTCTTCTCTCCATGAAGCATCTGCCAAAAGGTCGGCATCATCCCTTTATATTTCGGAAGCGGAGCGTGGTGGATATTAACGCAGCCCCGAGGCGGGAGTGATAGCAATTTTTCCTTGAGGATGTAAGGGCACGCAACCGAAACAATCAGGTCGGCAGCACGCCGCCGAACTGACTCGACGAACGCATCAGCGTTTGGGTTGCCGATCTTCTTGAATGGTATGTCAAACGCCCTCGCCAACTGCTCCAGACTATAGAACTCGCGAGCAATGCGGCTCCTGGGCAGCTTGCCGAGAAGCCTAGATTTCGCAATCGTGCCGAGCAGCCGGATGAAGCCTCCGACACCGTAAAGCGCCAGCAATTCTCGCAAAAGCTGCAGTCTCGACCTTTTCCCCATGGTCGGACCGCATGAGATTTGCAAGATCTCGAACTCTGAGCTGTAATTTCGGAGAAACTCATCAAAGAATGGCAAGAGATACAAGGGATCGTCCTGCGTGAGAAACTCAATTCGCATAAGGTACTAGCTCCTAACGGTTTCCCAGACGACATACTTTCGACCGCGCAGAACTTCCACAATGCTGCGCAAGGCAGCGGCATTGAGAGTGCAAAAATACAAAGGGATACCCAGAGGTTTCCAAATGCGGTGCAGGGGGATGGGCAGCGTCAAGAGAGCAAATCCATAAAACGCAATCTGCAAAACAAATAGGATGCGGTACCACTGGTGATTCCCAAGAACAGCGTTGCTAGCGAACAGTAAGAGCAGAAAAAAAGGCACCAGCCATCGCAGAACTTTGTGTGAAATCAACTGAAAACTGATCCAGCCGTATTTTGCAGGATTGAGCAGATCGGGCACACTCAGAATTCCGCGAACCCCCCGGGTCACCACTCGGACGCGCATCGAGAACTCTTCTCTCGATGACTTTGTTGTTTCCTCGTAAGCAAGAGCGCGGTCCTCGAAAACCACCCGATACCCCTTTTGAATGGCCCATAAGGGCTGGACCAGGTCGCTGATGACATCAGGATGAAGTGGCGTGTATGCCGCGCGACGAACTGAATAGATGCAGCCGCAACAACCAGTGATGGTGCGAATGCGCGACTGCATCATTTTGATGAAATTCTCGTAGTTCCAAAAAGCAATCATGCCAAGCCCAGTTGGCGACTTTCCTTCGGTGTCGAAATACTGATACCGGCCACTCACCGCACCGACCTTTGGGTCGGCATAATTGAAAGCGAGGTATTGGAGCGCCAAGGGATGGTAAACCGTCGTAGCGTCGGAAAAGACTAGTACTTCGCCCTGCGCGACGTCGGCACCAAGATTCTGAACGTTTGTTTTTCCTTTTCTGACGGGCGCACGCAACAATCGTACGCGGGGATCAGCGACCCCTTTCACAATCTCGTCCGTTCGGTCCGTGGAACAGTCCGACAGAACCAAAACTTCGATCCTGTCCGCCGGGTAATCGAGAGAAAGTGTGTCTTCAATTTTCTTGCGGATGCCGGACTCTTCATTGTAGGCCGCGATCAGCACGGAGATTCTTGGCAAATAGCCCGGTGCAGCCTTCGGCCGCATCGAGGAAAGTCCAATCACCGCAAGCAGGAGGGGATACCCCAGATAAACGTATACAAGAGTGCCGAGGCTGAACCAAACGAGGATCACCGCGGCTGTTTGTAACAGGTTAGACATTCTTTGCCGCCAAGAGTTCGTGGTAGATGCCAGTCAAGCGCGTCATCATTGCACTCATGCTAAAGCGCGATTCGACGACCTGCCGAGCCGCTTGGCCCATTCCTTGCCGCAGTTTCGGGTCGCGAACAAGGCGGAGGAGTCGATCCCCCATCGCATCTGCATCTTCACTTTCAACGAGAAAGCCGTTTGCACCCTCGGTAAGGGCTTCGGCATTTCCGCCGGCCCGCGTTGCGACACACGCCAACCGGGAACCCATCGCTTCGATAAGCGCATTCGAAAAACCCTCGCTCCGCGAGGGTAGACAAAAGACATCGCTGGCAGCGAGGACCGGATACGGATTCGACATCGCTCCGAGAAAGCGAAAGTTGTTCTTGATCCCGAGCGAGTCAACGAGCATCTGCAGTTTGCGGAACGTCTCGGGCTCGAGAACACCACCTACCACCAGAAAAACAACATCCGGACAGGCAAAGCAAACACGCGCCGCGGCCCGCGCTAAGACATCTATTCCCTTTACATAGCGAATGTTCGCTAATGTCGAAATAACAAATGATGTCGACTTTAATCCCAAGTTTGTGCGCGCATCGTCTTCTGCTGCCTTCGCGTCGAGCGCTTCCAAATCAACCCCGTTATACAGCGTTTCGACGCGTTCAGGAGGCAGATGGTCATGATTCAGTGCGTAAGAACGCACCTCCTCTGAAACAGTAAGAACGCGGTCGAACAAGCGGTTGACAATCGGATAGGCGAGATGGTGCTTCCGTGTGCGCAGGATTCCCGTGTCTCGCCGGCTAGAAACGAGCACCGGACAGCCGCTCAGTCGTGCGATTGGCGCCGCCCAAAGATCTGAGGTTTCAAAAAATGTGTGAACGATGGATACGTTCTCGCGCCGAATGAGATCCCTGATCAAAAGAGCTGTTCTAACTGCGCTAATGTCATAAGTTCGCCGCAGAGGCAGCACTCGAAGCGGCGAGGTGATATTCTCTAATGCCTTCAGCCCGGGCTCAATTTGGAAGGTAACAACACTGCACCGAAAATGATCTCGTGGCAGCCGTTGGATCATTTCCAACAAGACGCGCTCAGCTCCGCCAACCTGACAGATTTGGTCGATGACATAAAGTATATGAGGCACTCTTCCGGAAACCACCTTGTCTAACGAAGACTTTTGGTCGGACCACAAGACCTGCGTGGCGGCGATTTTCTCTCTTTGCTCAAGCGTCCGCGCGGTCTCCACAGTGTTCTTCATAGAACGCTTTTGGTTCCTGATGCCGCCAGCAGGAACTGTGCGGAGGGGTCCGGCACTCTGTCGATATACATCTGGTGCCAAACCTCCAGCATCAGCAGCCCCCATATCTTGATGGCGTTATCCCGGCCACCCTCGAAGTGCGCTTTCAGCAGCCGTTCAACAGCTTGCGGGCGGAACATGCCCCGGCGTGCAACCGCCGCGGGCGAGAGCAATTCCCTGATCATGGGCTTCAATTCGCGGTTAATCCATTCCGGCAGCGGCGGGTTGAAACCCATTTTCTTCTTGCGCAGCACGCTGTCGGGAAGGATCCCCTGCATTGCCTCGCGAACGATTTTCTTGGTCTTCCCTAGACGATACTTCCACTCGAACGGGATGGAGAGACCAAATTCAAGAATGTGATGGTCCGTGAATGGACACCTTACCTCGAGCGAGTTTGCCATGGACATGCGGTCTGCGTATTCGAGGCAATTACCGGTGAGGAAGGAAAACAGATCCACGTATCCGAACCTGTTCAATGGCTCGAGCGCGGCCCCGCGGCGAAAGAGTGAGCGCAAAAAGTCTCCCGAGTCACGTGATCCAACTTGAGATCTGAATTCAGGCGTATAAAGCTCACGTTTTTCTTCTTCAGAAAAATAACCGACCCATCGAAGATACATTTCCTCCTCGGCCATCCATGCCGACTCGAGAAATTCCCTTATCCGGCGATTTGCATGCCGACCCTCGGTATTATCATCAAGCAAGTGGGAAAAACGTGCGATGAACCCACGAGTTAGGAAGGATGGAAGCGCTCGATACTTCTCCGCCAGCCACGCACCTGCATAGCGAACGTAACCGCCGAAAGCCTCGTCACCCCCGTCACCCGAAAGGGCGACCGTTACATGTTCGCGCATGTGCTTGGTGAGAATGTACTCAAGAATCGCTGTGGGATTCCCAAAGGGCTCGTCAAAATGGCGCACGACAGTGCCGACATGTTCGGCGCATCGTGCATCCACTTGCAGGATCGTGTGATGCGTCCCAAATTTCCGGGCAACCAGACTCGCTTGATCAATCTCATCGAAGAGCCTGCTATTGCGAAAGCCGATGCTGAAAGTTTTCACCGGAAGTGTGCTGTGTTTTGCTGTGAACGCAGTGATGGTTCCGGAATCGAGCCCACCACTGAGGAACACCCCCAGAGGAACATCGCTCATCAGCCGGACGCGAACAGCTTCATCTATCAATTCGCGCGTTTTGTCGACGGTGTCTCGGTGCGAAAGAGGTCGCGCTGCCCCCGCGGCTTCCACTGGGTCCCAGTATGTCTTCAGATGATGTGCGATTCGGCCATCCGGCGTCACTTCTAGGGCAAGAGTTGTCGCCAACGGAAGCTTGCGAATTCCATCGAAGGCCGTGCTAGGAGAGGGGAAGTAAAGATAGGTTAGATAGTCGTGCAGAGCCTCAGGACTAGGCTTGGCAGGCACCTCGCCAGAAGCCAGTAATGACTTGATTTCAGAGCCGAAGAAGAATTTGTCATCTCCGGCAAAATAGAAGATAGGTTTCTTTCCTACGCGGTCCCTGGCCAGCAACAGGCGTCTCTCTCGGGTGTCCCAGATGGCGAGCGCGAACATCCCGTGCAATTGAGGAATAACCTCATCACCCCATTCTTCATAACCGTGAATGATAGTTTCGGTATCCGTCTGGGACGCGAATTTGTGGCCTGCCGTCAGCAGTTTCGTGCGCAGTTCCTGGAAGTTATAGATCTCGCCGTTAAAAGTGATCCAAACGGAGCCATCTTCGTTCGACATCGGCTGGTGGCCGGCCGGGGAAAGATCAATAATTGAGAGTCGGCGGTGAACCAATGTTACGGAGAGGCCGGTTCCATGAACAGGGAACACTTTTGCACCAGCATCATCCGGCCCGCGATGACGTATGGAAAGCCCACATTCATTTAGGGCTGGGTTTTTCGAAATCTGTCCGTATATTCCGCACATTTGACGATCTTGAACTATTGATACCGGTTCGGATCTAAACAAAATCCTCGACGCAGTTTAGAGCACACTCTTACACAACTCCATCTTGAATGCATGCCATGCCACGAAACGTTCATGCGCGAGAGGCCCCATGTGCCAGCGAGGGGGCGGCCTGTATTCCTTCAGATTGTATGGCTGGCGCTGTCCCTTCGTGGCTCTCCCTCTCTTGACTCACCATACGCATCCCCCGCGCCACGAGTCCGAGGAGAACCCATAAAAATCCATTAACCTGCAGATACGTCCACCGGTCGCCAAAGAAGTTCACAACGAGAACACAAATCAACATCGCAAACAAAGCACACCCGATTGCACCCATGATCGGGTCCTTGGCCGCGCGAAAAAGTCGCCACGACATCTTGCACGCCACTCCCAATAACCATAGAAGAACTAGGAATCCAACAAGCCCCGTCTCAATCAGAATCTTTACGTAATAGTTGTGAGTATCCGTGTACTGACCGACGCGGCGCATGAACGCGTACGTGTTGAATCCGGTTCCAAAAACTGGATCTTCATTGAACACCCGGAGCCCGTCCTCCCAAATGGCAACGCGATCTCCGGCAGAGGGATCCAATCCTTCGCCTTCCTGGTAAGTCATCATCACACGCTGTGTGACCGCATAGGGAACGAAGCTCTGCCAGCTCACCAGGATGATGGCCAGCAGGATGAGAATCTTGCGATCCTTGATCAGCCCCAGAACAAGGAGCCCCATTAGGAATCCCGCGTACGCACCACGAGAAAGGGTTAACTCAAGGCAATACACGCTGAATAGTGCGATCGCCAAGAGCCCCAATTTGAGCGCCGGCTTTTTGGCAAAGAGCGAGAGACCAATCAGGAAAATGGCGAATTCGGCCTGGAAGGCACCCATGCCATTTTCCCCTGCCCAGCCCAACGTTCCGGCATCACGAAGCGCGTATGAAAAGTGGGAAAAATTTCGGTCTCCAACTGTGCCCAGGTAATTTCGATTGACAATCAGAACAGAGACGCACATCAATCCAATCACAATGGCCATTTGCTTCCTCGTACGGATGGCAGCTGCGGCAACAAAAAAGAAAAAGAACATCTCGACATAATTCTTCCAGGCAGAGAATCTAGGGTCGTCGAAGGAAACGGGCAGCGGCCCGCCCAGATAGAAAGCGCCCTGCCAGAGAGACAGATACGTCAAAACGAATATAGCCAATAAGACTTTGTTCAGCGGTGAAGAAACAAATATCTGCCGCTCAGCACGATGTAGCAATAGGCCGATCAAGACTCCCAGCAGCAAAACGTCAACAAGCTTCTCGCCAAGTGGGAGGTCGGGTCCGTGAAGCCAGTCTCGAGCCGTCTGCATAGGAAGGAGCGGAACCAGGTAATAGAGACCCACTTGCGGTTTCCAAACGACCGAAAGCAGGAAGGCGATGATGCCTCCGATGTACATCATTAAGGGCGCGGAGCCGTGTAGTACTTGAAACATCTTGTCGTCTCTCTCAGAGGCCCGGATTACTAACTTCAGCTAGTTGCTGGCTTGTTTCTGCGTACTTCACAATCTTGGCCGGCACGCCCATTACGGTGGCTCCCGGGGGCACATCGCGGTTCACAAGGCTGTTGGCCGCGACGCGGGCCCCATCGCCGATCCGAATATCCCCGATCAGCACAGCTCCAGCTCCTATGGATACATCGTGACCAATCCGAGGGACCCCCGTTCTGCCAAGTCCTGCGGTACCGACCGTAACTTGGTGTGAGAGGTCGCAGTTCTTGCCGATCACTGTGCAATGATGTAAAACAACCCCTCCGACGTGACTAATGCAGAGTCCGCCCCCAATCTCCGCAGAAGAAGGCAATCTCATTTGCAATACTGCTTCACAAAAAACGGCTCCGGCGAAGTGAACAGCTTTTAAGGGTGCGCGCAGGATTCGAGGAGAATTTTCCCAATAGACGAAATGTCCAAAACGATACCAAAAGATGGCCCAAAACGCAGGATTTCCCCAGATATCGATCCACTTGCCGCCCTTCGAGCGGTATCGCGCCACGTCCTCTCGCAATTCAGTCCGCATGGGATTTACTCTGGGTTCGCCAAAATTGCAGTTGTTTTTCCCTGCTCCCAGCTTTGCAAATTTCCATGCTTACATCGTGGAGCTTGCGGGCCCGATCTCGCCACTGAAACTCGCGCTGCGCGCGGTCTCTTCCAGCATTCCCAAGTTGACACCGTAAGTTGGCGTCCGTGAGCAGCAATCGAAGGGTTGCAGTCAATTCATCCAATTGGCTCACGTCGACGCGAAATCCTGTTTTCCCCTCCAGAATCGCGTCTGCCGTCCCTCCCGAGCGCCCGCCAATCACTGGTTTCCCCATTGCACTTGCTTCCAAGAACACCATGCCGAATCCCTCCAGGTCCCCGTTTGCTTCCTCACGATTCAGCATGGCAAAAACATCGCATAGGTTGTAGCAGTCTGGGAGTAATTCTTCCGGAACGCGCCCAGCAAAGCGAACGGAATCCGTGATTCCCAATTCCGCAGCGAGTTTCTGGAGCCTTTGCTCTTCTGGCCCGCGTCCAACGATTAGATAAACAGCGTTCGGCAACTCCCGCGTGAGACGGGCCATTGCACGCAGTATGAGATCGTGCCCTTTTCGCGAAATCAAGCGCGCCACCGTAAGCACGACTTTCTTGCCTTTCAGATTCCACTTGTCAATCAGTTCTTGGCGGGCAGGTCTTGGTGAAAAACGATCGAGATCCACGCCCGGAGTAATCTTGATTATGCGTGATTCCGGCACCCCTATTCGGAGCAGACTCTCCCTTGCGAACTCCGCGTTCGCAACCACCGCGTCCGCTCCTTGATAGACCTTGTCGCGCATAAGCGGCTGGTATTTGTACCGATCGGTAAGAGCGATATCCTCGCCATGACAATAGGCAACATAAGGAAGGCCCGTCATCCTCTTCAAAATCAGGGCGCTCACTCCCTGTGGATACAAGTCGCCCGCGTGGAGAATTGTCGGCTTCTCCTTGTGCACGTGCCATGTGGCGTGCAGGAACGGGCCAAGTCCCTTGGGCAATTCACGCAGCTGCCAAGTGGAAAGCGGTTTAAGCCATCGAACGATGGCGAAGGAATCGGATGACACTCTGCGATCAAAGTCCTCCCAGCCTGGAACTTTTTTCGTCGCGATTGTAACCCGCGTGTCTCCGAATTCTGCGAAATGACGGTAAAGGTTGTAGTAATACTCGCGAGAGCCGCCGGCGTGGGGCAGGAAAGAGTCCGTTAGCATCAGAATCTTCATAAAGTATATCCAGGAGTAAAACCAGAATCGCTCAAACGCCGATTCTCCAAGACGCAGTAACGAAACAATATTGAGGGACCCGCCTTGAGCTGCTGTTTGGACGGGCCAAATTTGACCCAGCCATCAGAAAATCGGGTGAATCCTCCATAGGAGTCCTGCTACGGCCCCGATCGCGAGAATCGAAACGCTCACAGCGAGAGCAACAAACCGCAGGTGCCTTCGACGCTCCAGAGGGGATTGAATGAGAGGAATGGCGGCTAGCAAAGGGATGGGCTCAGGGTATGCAACACGAATCTCCCTCTCTGTTTTGACGCGAGGATCGAGGTATGTTCTTACGATCACCACACCGATGGAACAAAAAAACGACATGAAGAATGAGAATGCCATGAGCTTGCGACGGTTCGGTTTGAAAGGTCTCTCGGGGACACGAGCCGGGTCCAGTATGACGAATCTTTCCCCTTTCTCCTGGGAATCGAGATCATTCGACATATCCGCAGCATAGCTCTTGCCCAGCAAGGAGTCATAGCGGGCCTTCGAAATATCATAGTTGCGCGTAAGATCTATCATCTCCTGCTCGCGTCTTGGGATTGCCTCGACTCTAGCCTGATAAGTCGCGATTTGCCCCTGGATTCGTCTTTGGTCCTCTTTCAAACGCTGCATTTCCCTGCCGATGACTTCGATCCGGAGTCCCGTTGCGCTAGGTTTGGTCGGAGTCGAAGCAGTAGTCTCAGAAGGTTTGTCGGTGGGGAGCGCAATTAGACTTTCATTGACAAGATTCAGCCGCCTGACCAAATCCTGCACTTCCGGAAACTTGTCGGTATAACGCCGGCGAAGTTCACTAAGCCTCGTTTCGAGCTGGTTCTTCTCCAACTCCAACTGCGCCCGTTGGGACACCGGTTGAGGATTGCCTCCCGACATCGGCACAAAGTCCGGTAGCCGCGTGAGAGTCAACCGTTCTTCATCGAGTCGGTTCAAATTTCCAGCATTCGCCTGCAACTCTGCCTGCAAGCTCGACAGAGTATGGAGAAGAGCTTCTTGTTGCTGCGGCAATTCTCCGAGATGCGACATCTTGTATTGCCGCAGATTATTTTCCTGCTCTTCAAGCGCCTTCTTGGCTTCTTGCAATTGTGAATTCAAAAACTCCGTTGTTCCGACAGCATGTTGCTCCCGGCTCTTGAGATTCCATTCGATAAAGTCCGAAGCCAGCTGATTTGTTACCTTGGCAACGACGTCAGGATCCTTTCCCACATAGGTGATCGAGAAAACAGCCAAGCCGCCTCCAGACTGCCGGACTTCGATCGTGACGTCGTTTCTCATCTGTTCAATGATTGCCTCACGCGTGGACGTTCGCAATTGGGGGTAGAGGTGCCACTGATCAATGACCTTCTGCAAGCGAGTCTCACTCAACACCTCTTGGCTGATGGTTTGCAGCCTATCCAAAGGGCTTACCCGCACGAGTTCCGAGACGAATTGTTCCGGTACCCTTTGCGGATCCACCTCGACGGTCGTCGTAGCCTTGTACTTGTTCGGCAAAAGTGCGATCCCGAGGGACGCGGTAAGGGTAAAACCAACCGTCATCAAATAAACCCACCATTTGTCGCGTCGAACAGCCTGCAAGTACTCCAGTACTTGGGCCAGAGACAGTTCTGTGGTTGGAGAATCCATCTTTTCTTTCCTTTGCCGGGCCAATTAGGCTATCAGCGGCATCTCAGTCAGCTACAACCCTTCAGTCTCAGTCGTTCGCTCACTTAACAATACGCATGGGAAGGGAATTCCATCCCAGAGAGACCAGTGCCACATTCTGCCCTTGAATCAGCCCCCCGGAAACTTGCGCGAAGCGCCTGTATGTTGTTCCGAAGGCGATGGTACGCGACAACTTCCAGGAAAGATCAGCTCCGACGAAATAGCCTACATACGTTCCCAGACCAGCTTGGGCGCGAACACTCCGTGCATAGCCTGAGTTCAAATTAATCTGGAAAGATTCCGAAAGTTGTCTGTCGTACGAAACCGCAGCGGTGTCGCTCCATTGCGTATCAGCCAAATAGTTCGTCAGGTAGGAGCGGCTAGCCGTAAGTCCCACTCGAGACCTTCGGCTCAAGGGATAAGATATATTAATTCCGTAATTTCCACCGAGTCCGTTGTTACATGGAGCAGTCTCAAACTCGGGGCCTCCCTCTACAGCTAGATTGAGGTGGCGACCAACTTGGCGCGAAATGCCGAAGCTAAAGCCGTAGCCGTCACAACTCCCCAGGGAGAATGCTTGGTGGTGGAAGTTACCCCCGACCTTGACCGACGTGCGCGACGATACCGCTGCGGAGTAGGATACTTGAGCGGAAGTCGACCTGCTGCTTGGACCGGTATCAAGCGATGAAAAATAGGACTCCTCGGCAGAGAGACTCACAACTTGGGAGGCGCTTCTCTGCCAGGTGAGGCCGAAACTATCCGTTGTTGTAAACACTTTACCTCTATTGAACTGGAAAACGGCCGAACCAGGATCTATGATCGGAACTCCCTTATTGACGTCAAACGCCTGCGGACTCAACAATCGAGATGAATCCGTTCCATAGGTGTTCGAGCTGCTCAACTGCAGTACCCAATTCGGTGCTATCGGCTGGCCAAATGAGATGTTTCCGGCGTGAAACACCTGGCGACTCGACGGTCCTGAGGTACTCTGCACAACGGAAGGTGCATATTGAAAGCTAAACGACGAGTGGTTACTTGCATTAATAATGGCAACATGCGGACTCAAGAGGAATTGGCTGATATCCTGACTTGCGGAATTCTCCTGAAAACTGTTGACGTATGATTCCGAGACTCCGATGCCGTACATGAAGAATGTACGCCGCCTCGTTTGCAACGTCCCTAGATCCATGTACCGCTGGTCCGTGCCTAGGAGTGCAATATTCTGGGAATAGCTGGGCACTACCAGAGCAGCTGGCTTGACATCTTGGGACTCCGTCGAAGGAGCGGGCTTGTCGGGGTTTTCTTGCGCAACAAGGACCGTGCTGGAGCCGCTCAGAACCAAGAGGCAGAGCACTATCCGGATCAATAAACCGTAAAGGTTACTATCATTGTTCTGTCTCATGGCACCACGACCGTGTCACCAGGGTGCAGCAGTATGTTCTGCTCCGGTTTCTCGCCCTTGATGACACGCGAATAATTAAATGGAATCCTCTGTTGTTTTCCATCTACCGTTCTCAATACGAAGATGCCCTTCTTGTTCGCAAATTGCCCAAGCCCACCGGCGTTCGTGATCAACTGCAGTATGGTGGTTGGGACTAGCAGCGGATATGCCCCCGGCTTGACCACCTCGCCAGTAATGGACACCATCCTGCTTCGGATCTCCGTCACTGTCACCGTGACTTGGGGGTTCGTTAGAATGGACTGCAACTTGTTGGCCAGCAAAGCCTGGGTTTGCACAGGTGTCAGCCCGCTGACCAGCACCTCTCCAATTAGTGGAAGTGAAATCTTCCCGTCTGGTCGCACGACGACGCTCTGCGATATTTCGGGCT
>Ga0070716_100000275_pt1 | contig 20780 bp, 25 predicted proteins | sample LARL112metaG_FD_71395 | JGI IMG/M metagenome (GOLD analysis project Ga0070716, IMG submission 71395) | Corn, switchgrass and miscanthus rhizosphere microbial communities from Kellogg Biological Station, Michigan, USA - LAR L11-2 metaG | ecosystem: Host-associated > Plants > Roots > Rhizosphere... | reverse complement strand
TTCAGCAACAGCCATAATCAGATTATTATGAAGTGTTGTAGCCGGCGTTGGAATTGGTCCCGCGCTCGTCATCACAAGCGGCACAGCAGTTGACGATGGAATAGCGCTCATGTTAGCCTAAGATTGATTGATCAAGTATGAAAGTGCTATCCAGTTGTGGCGCGATAATCGAAGAATCCACATAAGGAGTCAACAAAGCGCCATTATGGCATACAGCATTCACTTGATAAACGGGCGGGAAAGATCCTTGCACGCGTGAAATTGTTAGGGATGCGAAATATGGAGCAAATTGACTTTGAGTCTGCATCACATAATAATCTGGCATGACTTGCGTCACTACAGTCTGATATGCTGGAATTCCATAATTTGCAAAAAATGGGCTTTCCCCGAGATTTAACTTGAGACATTGCGCAAGAGTGCTAAGATATACAGAATCGTCGAATCCATTCGCATCAGTTTCGACTGTTACCCATGTTTTGCTGCCATCAGAATTTTGAATTCTTCCATATGTTCGCATTCTGAATCCCAATTAATTTATCATAGGTAAAATCATGAAAAACCTGATTATCGCATTACTTTTCCCGGTTGCCATTTGCGCGCACTCTGCTGCAATGGACCCATTCATTGCTCATCAAAATCAAAATGCGCATGCAACTATGCAAATCCAGCCGAATCATACAGCTTGCGCCATGGCCGCTGCCGATGTTCGCATGTTTGCAGAAGATTACAAAAATGGTGTATCAATTTCCACTGAACTTAAGCGTTATGGCAACTATGATTTTCGACGCAATCTCATTCAGCAAGTATATCGCATGTCAGCCAATCTAAAAACCACCCCAGATGAATTACAAACTGCTGCATATGAGCAATGTTTGGCATCCATGTAACTAACCAGTCATTGGCCCGACATTGCCGCCCTGTGGGTCGCTATGAGAATGGTTATTCACGCTGCCATTCGGTACGACAACATCTGGCGTTGTGATCGGCAACGTAGAAACTGCCGATATTGAATTGATTGTAAAAGTTTGTCCGGCAACCGTGAATGTAATGCCGGTCGCATTGATGACCAATGATGTCGTGCCAAAAGTTATCGTGGTGCCGCTAGTATTTGTTACGATTTCTGATGTTGTGCCAACTGTCGTCTTAATTATGACGCCATTCGGGCCCTGCACTTGTGCGGCATTTTGATCTATCGGCGGACTATTTTTATTGCTCACAGGAACAAACACAAGCGCGCTCAAATTCCCTGGACGCGCCATTGTTGCTACGCCTCCGCCAAGGCCAGATACGCCGCCCAGATATGCATCAGATGGCATTGTCATCCCAAAATCGCCAGCTTGTGTGGGTTCCCTGAGCCAATTACTTTCTGCTTTTGGAATCGTAATATTTGGCAAGGTAAAAGGCGTTGAATTAACTTCAAACGCTACCGTCACAACAGAGCCATTGACGCTCACCACGCGGCAGGGCAATGCTCTACCAGTATTTAGTATCGCTTGCTGGGCGCGGTTAATCGCAAGCTGATTGGCGCTTTTCTGCACCCATAACTTGGCATAATTCTCAGCCATATTTATCCCTGACTAGCTGCGGCAACGCTTATTAAATTGAATATCGTAGCCCATTGTGCAGCATCTGCCGATCGATAATTCCCGACCTGGCGCAATTCTTGCACAATAAAATTGTCTTGAAATGTCGATTTGTATTTAACGCTGGATGGAAATGAATTTGATGTCGTAGTAATAAAACCGGGAGCATTTTGCAAACCTTGCGGCATTTTCACCAATTGCCCGATTTGCAGATCGGCACGCGAAACAGCCTTTACTTGCACTGTATTGACCGCGATCCATGTTGGCTGTCCGATGAAATCATTGAAATTCAATTGAACAGGTGCCGGCCGGTAAGTATTATCATAGACAACAATCTTGCCGGCTTGAATGGCAATATTTACACGATTATCGAACAATTCTTCGGTTAGATCGCCAACCATTTGTGCTAACTGATCTAGTGTTGCGCAAATATGCGGCTCATCATGATTCTGCACTAAATCAGAACTCATATTCATAACCACTGGCACATTCGGATAAGCTATCGAAAATGTCTGTTTTAGGGCATCCGACAAATCCATGCCAGCAGCCCAATCAAGCAATATATTTCCCGGATTATCCAGCGTATAAACGCCCGGGATAACTACCAAATCTAATCGCTGATCGGTTCCTTCCCAGTTCCCAAACGATTGAAATATTGTACCCTTGAGAATGGTTCCGGCCTGTGCAGGATTTACTAATGGCAGACCGGCTTTCATGCCAGCCTTTAATTCCAACGTCATACCTGCGAACTGTTGAGCCTGTGTTAAATCTTGTAATGCTATGCCATAGACCGTTATCGTTGAGGCGCCCGTAGGCGTCCCATATGGCCCCACTAAAGCATCATATTCAATCTGCAAAGCCGCTGGATCATAGATGCCATTCGGATGCGTGGCCCATATTCTCGTCGGTACAGCGGCGCCAATAGGAGTTAGCGATAGCTCGTAATAGCGACTCACGGAGAAACCTCAAAATTTCCCGTATCTGCTCGATATAAAATCATCGAAGTCTGAAATATGCCGGGGGCTAGTAAAATATCATATCCAAGTGGCGAACCGATCAACGCACCAAACCAGATCATGACTCCAGCTTGATTTTGCAATGATGCATACCATCTTTGCCCAGCAATATTCCATGTGGCATTTAATGAATAGCTTACGTTATCCAGTGTTACAGTTGTGGAAAATGGCGGCGATGAATTATTACTTGGTGTGAATGCAATCAATGTTGTCATAATGGGCTCGACAAATATGTATTCACCACACCAGACAAGTTAGATATGTTTGATATAGCATTTTGTGCTGCCGATCCGACTGCGACAGATGCGTTTGACCATATCGAAGTACCCGCAACTGTCGGCGGCGTTACTTGAGCGCCACTGGATAGTTTTGACATTAGACTATTATATGCTTGATTAGCTTGCATTTGCGTGGTCAATGGCTGAATAAAATCCCATTGCGCCATAATCTGCTGTTGTTTTCCGTCGCCTCCTGTTGTGTCTGTGATGCTGTGTAATAGGCAATTGGCATAAATGAACCACGGAGTAGCGACTGTATATGTGCCGCCGGCTGCATTATGCGCTACCAATGAATTTTGCAGCGAAGTCCAAATCGCAAGTTTCGTGAGATATCCGGCCGTATCTTTTACCGGAGCGATCATTCTCAGAGAAATAGTAAGTGGTTGCTGAATTGTCGCATTGGCAGCGGTTGCTTGGTTGGCGAATGGATACATAGCCACCGTTTGATTAATCAGCGTGGCGCCAGGAATTGGCACATAACGCGCAAAGAATGCGTCTAAATTAATCCCGCTCGATAACGCGCCCTGCACAGCAGATAATGCCTGACCACCCAAAGCAATAATAGGCAGCATCCCGCCTTGCGCATTCGCAGCAATTCCCCCAACAAGAATGATTGGCGAAACTTGGAAAGCCAAATCATAACTACTGCGAGTAGCATCTCCAACGAATGAAGACATATTAATGCGGCGCCGCGTTCATCGACGTAGCTACATTGGCAGTAGTCGAATTGGTTATATTGATATTCACGCCACTTCCTTGTTTCGCCATAAGCGACATGATTTTACTAATGTAATTTTGAGTTTCTTTTGGAGCAAATTGCTCCCACTTATCGCCATGTTTGGAAATATCTTTGTCAAGATTACCCATGCCCCAATTATATGCGGCCAATTCTTTACGATTATCTCCACCGTATCGTTTTAACAAAAAAGCATCGTATTTCGCAGCGGTATTCATAGAATCTTGAAGATTGTTGACATCTCCATGCCCCCATTGTTTCCATGTGTCGGGCATGAATTGCATTGGTCCTCGCGCGCCTTTAGGCGATAGTAGGTGCTTTCCCCTGCCAGATTCAATTTGATATTGCGACAGCAGCATAGATTTCATTGATCCGCTAGGTGCTGCAGATCCTGGCATAGTAATCTTCCCGCCAACATCATGTGTTGGCTGCGGCAGCATATGAGTATTAGCCACTCCTGAAGCTAAATCTCGGATATCATATCCCATGCGCGCCAGCGCGCCAGCAACCGTATCGGATTTCGCCGCATCTTCTCTGGATATTGGATTTCCCTCTAGCGCATGCAATATTTCTTTAGCCTGTGGCCCAATCATCTTTACAAAAGTAATTGCCAAGCCAGCTGCCGCATCTCCCAATATTTTCAATTCTGGAGCAGCTTTACCAAGTTCGCTATTGAACGTGTTCATGACTTCTGCCCAATTTGATTTGAGAGAAGCTTTTACATCTGATGCGGTATCGGCAGTACCTTGATCGATCGCATTCTTCTTGGCGTCTGCTATTTCCTTAGCTTGCGCCCTCTGCCAATCAGCATCGCTATAACTTGCGCCCGTGCGCAATTGTTGCAATGAGAGGATGTCGGTAAAACCATATGCCTGCGCCATTGATGCGGCCGGCATACCATTCTTCTGCCATCCTCTATATTTCTCACTTGCCTTGCGCGCGAAATCAACAGTCAGCTGTTCTGCATCTTCATTCTGGATCTGTTCTGGTGTCAATCCTGCCGCAGTAAATGCGCGCCATTTGCTGACATCGGATTGAGCATTGGCGACATTAGATAAATCCGAAGTACCAAGCCCGAGCTTTTCGAAATTAGCATCAAAGGCTTGTGTCTGACCAATCTTCAATCCAAGGCCACGCGCCTGCAGATTTTGTCCGGCCAATTTATTTGTTGCGCCAAATACAGCCATTGGCATTGCCATAGCAGCCGCGCCCAATGCACCCAACTTCAAATAAATACTGCTCATTTTCGAAATGTCTTTGTGCATCTCTTTCGAAAATTTAGCCATGCGCCCCATTTGAATCGCGCCGTCTTTGACTTTTGTATTAAATTTGTCCTGCACTCCAGTTGCGCGCGCCATTCCCTGAGATATAGCATTGGCTTGGATGGCCGCAATCATCAGGAATTCTTTAGACAACTTAGATGATTTGGCAAAGTCGCCCATTTCGGCGCCTCCCTCACCAATGACATCGACGACTTTCTTCCAATCATCCGGCATTTCACCAAGTCGTTTTTGGTATTTCAGGAATAGGTCGTTAAATTCCCTAAATTTGGAATCGTCTACATCGATTTGAACAATTGCCTTGGCTGTCATGCATATCTCCAACTATATCCATAGCATGTTTTTCGTTTTCCTTGGCAAACCACACAAATGCTTGCTTCAGTCGCTTTTTCATGGCCCATTAATTTTAGCCATTGAACCGCATCTCCAGTAATTTCAAAAAAAATTCCTGTATTGATACATAACACAGATCTAGATTGATGATTTTGCATCCCCCTTTTTTTGGATGCCATCACTCTTTCTTTAACCTCTGGCCGCGCTTGTGCCGCAATCATTTTAAGAGTCGTTGTGCGCTTAAACTCAGAATCTGACCATCTATCTTGCGCGACTGCAGATTGATGATTTCTTAAATCTGAAGACAGCCATGCCAATTGTATAGATTTTTTGCGGCGGCTTTGTATCAACTCATCGCCATGAATTTTTTGAATTCTAGCTAGAATATTGATTCTATTTTCTGATTGTGAAAGTATATTTTTCCCAGCCTCGCTTATCTTGCGGCGCGTTTCTGGAGTTGGACTATATCCAGACATTCCCTCGCCGCCATCCGTCATATTGGCGAGACGAATGCCCATATCACGAAAACACAAAATAAGAAATTTTTCATGCTCATGTGCTTCTTGTTCGCTATCCCAGTAAGCACATATAGTGACATTGATACCATTTTTATCGGCAATATTATGCCAATGTTTATTGCGCTTTATAAAAATCCATGCGCGATTTTTCTTGCCTTTACCAACATAGAAAATTCTATTTGATTGCCCAGCTTTATCTCCTGTACTATGGATATATGTATAGAACTTTCCCAAACCCATAGCGCGCTTGCGTTCAATATTTGATGTGTTAATATCTTGAATATCCATTTCGACCTCGGCAATAGGTTGTTTGGCTAAAAGGCTAGATCGCGCATCAACACGATCTAGCCTTTGTTATTTTACATCAAGAATTTCATATTTATAGTAGTTGTTTATGATTGCCTCTTAAGTGCTTCCAATAAATATCTATTTCGGTACTCTAGCGCCGATCGATAAGGGGTTTCATATTGCTCGAATGTCTTTACGAATCCCTCGCCACTCATGTAATTTAAGATGGAATCGAGGAATGTATTATTTTCGTAGGTTCGGCCTGTGTCGAGTTCAGCAAAGAATCTCGAAATTCCGTAATGCTTGAGGATGTAATCGATGCACCCAGAAGAGAAGCTGTTGCCCTCGATGTTATCTCGCGATCGGCTTTGCGCGCCATCGCAGAGTGACAAGTAAAAAAAACTACGCTTGACAGCGCTTCCTCCCAGTCTTCGGAATCAATTTTACCGGATGAGATTGCCGTATCAATTGGCAGAGTTTCCCAACCATTGGGACAAGCACATAGGACCATTGTTAGGCGCTTGATTTCAGCAATGAATGATGCGGTTTCTTCGTCTACAATATTGCCATCTTTGTCAAACGATCCTCGGGCGGCAGCATCCTTTTTCCCCTCATCCTTCAAGGTTAATGCCGCGATACGCGGCCCCGACGACATCAAATAGTGTGATCCTTTTGCTGCCAAAGCCGATTTTGTAGCCGCAAGAATCCGATAATTTGCCTCAAAAACCTCTCTCGAAACTGGCGTATGATACGCATAAACGCGAATGATATCTTCGGGTACGTCCTTGCCGTCAAATTTGCTTTCAATCTTTTCTACAACAATCGGCAATACCAAATTTCTCTGTTCATTTATCCGCATATCAATCCTTTGTTGATCCTTAATATGGAGCTGCGGCAGGCCGGTAAGGTGCCAGCTTTTCGGGTCGCGTCCCTATCCGCAGCAAATCGTAAATTATGTCAGATTCCAGAGTGTGGAATTTATGTTGTATGACCCACGCATGACAAGCCGTACTACTGGATCAGTACCATCAAATGCGCCAGGCGAGATAGATTTGATACCCACATCGGAAAGCGAAATCGCCGGCCATACCGAAGTATCGCTGTAGATTGTCACATCGCCTAGAATGGTTGTGTTTTGCGCTTGTGCGAGCCACGCCGCAGATAGTCCTTGCGAGCGCAATAAGCTAACTGTGATCGTCGCCATGACATACGGCTCAGGTGAATTCACAACACCTGTAGCAGTTTCAATTTGTTGGTTAAAGTCGCCCTCAAATTCAATATGCGCAAAGCTCTTGCCCATGAAACGACTGGTAATATTCAGCGTCGGTATCGCCGTGACCACAACCGAGCAGCGGACACGATTAAGTGGTCCAGCTGAGAGATAGGGATTGGACATTTAATGTTTCCTATTAGACAAACTGAACAGCTGACAGCTGGAATTGCAATGTCAAAAATCCATTTTGACCGACAACTGTCGCCGCAAACCCATTGTAAATCCCATTGTTGTAGTCGCTTGGATTGGCAGCAGTATAGGTCCTGAATGGCACCGCTGTAACCACAACACTCAATGCGCAGCCGAACGTCACCGCCGAAGTTCCAACGTTCTGCGCCACAGCCAATAGAGAATTAATGCCGGCCTGATCATAAAGCAATGGAGGATTGCTATTTGACCCATTAATTACAGCATTAGCCAACGCTTGTTTGACCTGGATGCGGAACCAATCAATGCCATACCACCACGAAGCCTGCTCTCCATCCATGGTTGTGCCCTTGAACAGAGTAGCCGTAGAAACGCCGCCCTCGGCACCAGTCAGGATCAGGTTGCCATAGTTAGTCAGTACAGTATTGATGCTGGCCTGATTATTTACTTGCGACCAAGGAGTAACACCGAATTGATACCGGTAGGACATTGGCGCAAGCTTATTTGCTGAACCTGGCAGATTCACTAACCATTGATAAAATGCGGCAGAAGCTTGATGTTCAGTAGATGCTTGAGTTGGACTTGGCACAACAGCGAATACGGCTTTATTTACTGCATATGTCGGCAGATTTGTAACGGTTGTTGTAATGAAAAAGTACGTCTGTCCACTCGGACTTTCATAATTCGCCGTCATTGTGTTCAATGCGGCGGCAGACGAAAAGTCCCATGCAAACGGCAACAAATATGCATAGAAAACTTGCGGATTGCTATTGGCAGTGATCCATGTTTGCAATGCGGTAATTGCCGATGCCGCCGTGGTTTGGGAGCCTAGTTCCAGTACATATACACCGACAGAATTACCCTGCGCAAAGAATGTAGTCGCCGAATTGCTGATGAATCCGGCATTGCTTGGCAAATATGTGCCAGGAACAGTTGCAGTGCCTGGATTCACTGTCAGCGCGAATGTGAATGTATTCGCTCCCGTAACAGTCGCAACATATGTGCCATTATACCCAGCGGGTGTTACGCCAGCGATGGTTGTAGTAAATATTTGACCGGTTGCCAAACTGAGCGCGGCAGTAGCCGTAGCTGTCACGGTGCCACTAGACCATACCAATCCAGTAAGAGTTAATGGTGCCGCCAGAAGAGCGCTGACGGCCGAAAGTGTTCCGCAATATTGATATGATCCAGTCGCAAGAGTCGTGCCGCCTGTAGACACAATCGCACCACTCTGCTGCAGTTGTGAAACGGTAGGCGCTCTTACAACAGTCGTATTAACATTTACGATTGTTGGCGTGATTGTGGTTGCCATGTGGGCAGGTTCCTATTGTTAAGGATTAAAAATTGGATACATTCCAATATTGACGGGGATATCCAAGGCTGGCGCTGTGGCCCATGTCAATGTTACGAGTGTTCCCACAAGTGCTACGGATGGAGTAATCCCTCGATCAACGGTCACCAAATAAATACCAATAGGGTTCTTATTTTTAATCTCATCATCAGATGCGATTTGTTGAAAAAGATCGATAGTTACAGATGTAGATACACCATCTCCCAAAATACAATTTCTATATCCGCCTACACCAGATCCTGGATTTGACCAAGTTAATTGAATTGTCATCTTATCAATCCTTAAATGTAGCTAACTGAAATAATGCCGGTATTTGAGGAACCCGCAGATACGACAATTCCATTTGCACAAGGCCAATCCAAATAAATTACTGTTCCAGCGGCCGGTGTAACTGCGCTATAAACCAAATTAGCCGCTGCCGCTGTGCCAGTTGTAGCTGCATCATTAACGGTGAGATTGCCAGTAATAGTTGCGGTGACGCTGATGCGTACTAACCGTCCCGCCGAACCCTTAACGACAGCCGCTGCTCCACCAACAATATTATTGACCCCAGTCTTACCAGATGCGACATATTCATTGCCGGTCGCGTCAACAACATTCATGACGAATTTACCAGCTGGATTAACTGCAGTTGCTGCGTTCAAAGGTGCTTGGGGCATATCACGCTCCTGAAAAAATAAATTCCGCCGAAGCGGATTGAGAATCTAGTATGGAGAATTCCAGACTAGGAATTGGTAATTGAAGAAAATCCAGCAGAAAGAATGAGGCGGCGCGCAATGGCATCTGCAGCACCTTGGAAATACCAAGCATCAATATCAATCGTCTTTTTCATGGCGATGATATTCATTTCTGATTGCGTTCGCTTTTGATCTTGTATTGCGGGCGAATTCGCAAATCCAAAGCTATCGCTATCCACCGAATACTCGATCAGTGACACAAGATACTGAATTGCTTGTTGATTCGTGAATCCATACAGTGTTAATCGCACATGATCTTTTGCAAGTTGCGTACTTGGAAGATCATGGAATGGCGCCGGCGAACCAGATTCTGTCACGCCAGGCCATGTATAAATTGGGAAAGATGGTACTTCTGTCATATCCGGTTCAACGTGTGCCGTGATATATGGAGGCACTACGTTGGCAGGAACTAGATATGATGGATAGACCGGTGCAAAACTATTCTGACTCAGCCAAATAGGCAGGCTATTCGATACAATCGGCCCAACTGGTAACTGCCCAGAATTTGCAACCAACTGTGATGCAAGCGCCGGATACACTGCATTGCCAACATAGTGATACAGATTGGCTTGCTGATAAAATGAACCGCGAGCATTGAATGAGAACCGAATCCCATTGAATGTTCCGATAAATAATGAACTTGGGTTGGCGGTATTGAAAACATCAATCTGGCTCAATGCCGTGAAAGTGACCTGATCAATGTCGATCGTTTCATCTTCATTCTGCTGCTGTACGGTTGTGAAATGCAGCGATCCTTGAACTGTGGCCGTAGTACTTGTAGCGACATAGAACACATACCCGTCTGTGGGAAATGTGCTTTTATTGTATTGCGTAAAAACTACAGTTTCATTGAGCGATAATGTATTGACGCCATCGGCCAACCCAGATGCAAGCTGACTTTGTGATCCTAGCGATTCTGCGATCGATGGCATTATTTTTCAACCCATGCTTTGAATGATTGCTGGTATGCCCCAGTATCAATGAACGACTCGCGCCGTGGATTTTCTTTGGAGTTTGGATGCTTTAGCCGATGATTTACACCATCCAATGCGGCCTGTGTCGGCACGCCTTCAATCCCCATATGTTCAATCGCACCAGTTTCCAGAAACTTTTTGAACATGGTGGTGATTTCCGACTCGGCAGATTTGAAAGGATTCTCGCCAGCCTTCCCGCCCATGATTAATGTTTCCAACGACCCAGCAATAGATTCTTCCATGGCCTTTGCGATATCAGGCAATTGTGCCCAAGCGAATGTGTCCATGATGCCATATTTATTTTCAAGCCACTGGGCTACGTCGCCGGTAGTCTGAGTGCCACTTTCTACTTTTGGCTTAATCGGCTGATTCTTCTTGCCGCGCTTTGCTTGCGGGATTTTCTTCTCTGTTGCATTGTTGGCGTACGGTATATCAATAACGCCAAGCACTATTTTCATGCCGCCATTAGAAACCATTTGTTACCCTAAGAGATACCCCACACTGGGCCATTATCAGCATTCATGGAAAGCCATTGCCGACCATATGGATCTTTAAGGGATTGCAATTGCCCGATCGTGAGACCTTTTATGAAATCCGGCATATCCATGGACTCTGATGTTGTGACATCTGCAGTCGACTGAATGACGCCACCAACAAAACCGTTAATATTCCATGCTTTACGCAGATCGGCGAAATACGTTTGGCCCGCTTGATCCGGACACCAGTTGATCAGGAATGACGTGGCCAGCAAGTAGACTGCAAAGCAATAATAATCCTGACCAACTGCATACAAGACCATCAGCGTCTTTTCTTCCGCATAGCTCAATGCCCACGGAATATAGCCGCTATTATCAGGCAATGCAGCTGTTGGTATCCCCACAACGGTTCGAAGGAATGTCGTCAGATCGGTAACATTCGGCTTGGTCTGCGTCTGCCATGGCGCCAGAACGCCCATGCCTGGCAATGGAGGAAAACAAGGAACCCAGCACATAATCTATCCGATCGGCCGGCGCGAACCGGCCATTATTTTAGGAGCGGCGAGGACGGCCGCGACCACGACTTTTATTTGATTCTTCATCATTCATGGTGATGACTTCATGGACTTGGGTATCAACACCCTTTTGCTCCATTTCCTCAATCTCTATAGCAAATGCGGATACCTTAGAATCTGTTTCTTGTGCCGCGCGCTTCAACAAATCATCTGCTGATGCTGCAGCTTCTTTGCGCCGCTCGGCAGACAACTCATAAAGCGATTCGTCATTATTTTTCATTGTTTCAAAGAGGCGCTCCATTGGCACCGGAGTATCAAATTGATAGCATTGACCCACAAATCCTTTGTGGCGATCAATTTCTGATACTGGAATCAGACCATACATTTTATGTTGACCAACAATGTTCTCATGGTCGGAGCGAGTTCCTTCTTGGTAAATACTTTTTTGGCTACCAGGAGGAATATCAACAACAATAGGGCGCGAAGTCCGCTCTACCCAAAAATGCAATTGAAAGTTTTGCTTAGAAACATTTGCGATAAATAATGACATAATATTTTCCCGTGAATAACCCTGTGAATTAGATGCCTACGCCAACCTGCACAGGTAACAGGCTTTCGACTCCGGGGTCTAGGCGTAGGACAAGCGGTAATGCGGCTTAGAAGCCGGCAGAGATCAACGTCAGTGCTTCTGGACGAGTTGCCCAACCAGAAGTAGAGCGCAATTCAGAAACTACATCAACAGCGCCGGCTGGCAATGGTGCAATGATTTCGGTAGGAGCTGCGCGGTCAACCAATTGCAGCAGGCAAGCGTCAAGGCCCGGAGTGAGTTCAGCGAATACGTTGGTATTCACGCGGTTCACGCGGTTCTTTTTCACTTCTGGCATGGAGATAACGATCAAATCAGTACCGCCAGCACCTTTACCAATTAAGGTATCATCACAGGTCCAAATGATTTCATCTTCATTCCAACCAGCTACATCATCGACCAAGCCACGGATCGACTTGGAGCCAGCGCCTTCGCGTTGGAACTGGGTCAATTGCACGATGCCGTAATAGCTGACAGCCTGCATGATGCGTTGAGTGGTCAACACAGTAAAGCGAGCTGGAACACCGACAGTCATGGTGCGAGTCTTGATCGCAGCAATTTGCTGAGCGAAGAAGAATGCCAATGCGCCGTTGTCATAGGTCGAGATGGTTGTGTTGCCGTTTGGATCGGCCGGCAGATTCAATGCCGTCGCGCCATTGGTATTCAGCAGACCTTCGCCATTGCCTGGATTTGCGCCATACAGCAGCAAACCGCGCTGTTGTTGGAATGTGCCTTGACGCATAGCCAAACGGTGTGCTTCGACAGTGGATGCTCCAACACGACCCAGAGCAGCGGTGTCATGATGGTCATATTCAGCGCGTGCGCGGATCATATAGGTCGGCGTGCTGATTTCGCTATAGACCACGGAGCAGCTTGGGAGCTGGTTGGCTACAAATTGGCCGGTCGATACTTGCGTACGAACATCCATGCGCTTGATATAGACGGCCAAATCGCCATCGCCCAAACGAACCAGCGGGTCACCGGTTGCGATGGTATCAAAAGCGCCCGACGCTTGTTGATATGGCAAAAGGATTTCAGGGATCAGATAATGCGGGCTGACTCGGATTTGTGCCGGTACGATATTGGCCATTTTTTATCCTTAGATTTGAATAAGAGCGGCGTAACCGGAGCGATTCCAGGTAGCTGCACCAGTGAGTGAATTGTATGCAACGGTCATGCTGTTGCCGGCATTTACGTCAAGGATCTTGACTGGCAAGATACCTGTGCCGTAGTTCAGCACGATAGTGCCGGTCAGGGCGCCAGTAGCAATCGCACCAGAAGCAGCGGTAATCTGAATACTAAAATGCTGATTGTCGGTGAATGCAGTAACGACCTGGTTTCCATTGACCAACGAAGCGCCGGTTCCAGTAACACCGCTGATATTGATGAAATCACCAACACCAGCAACAGGCGAAGCTGCGGTCATCACAATTGCGATGGTGTAGACGCCACTTGCAAATGCCGAAGTTGCCGAAGTCACTGCATAAGTTGCAGTCGATGCATCATATGGTTGCAGAACTTGGTTGTTGAAGTCAAATGACACGTTCTGAGTAATCAGACCGCCATCGACCGAAACAAGCGATGGGTCCATGGCAACAGCAATACGTGCACCCGAGCCCATGCGGAAGAAGGGAACAGTCATGCCAGTAGCGCCAGCGGTAGGAACGGGGCTTTGTGGCGATCCAGGCCATGAATAGGCGTTGTTAAACACCGAGAAACCGGTCAAGGTAGCGATCGAAGTTGCCGCAACCAATGTACCGCCTTGTGTGCGGTCATAGCCAGTAGCGGGAGCCACGCTTTCCGAAATTGCCATGCCGCCCCAGATTGGGCCAGTAGCGCTCGCGGAAATAGTGCCCATAGAAAGAGCGTAACGAATAGCCGGATCGTCCATGTAGACACCTTGGACGTAACCAGCGCTTTGTACCGAGAACGAACCAGATGCATTCGTAGTCGCGTACGGGTAGAAAGGCGTATTCAATGCCATGATTTTCCCATATAGAAATTAAAAATTCCCGCCAGATGACGGGACTCTTGACTACGAACGTTAATGAGTCTTGTTCGGAACTTTGATATCACCACGCATGCGTGGGGCGCGGAAATCATCCATCCATGAATTCGGGCGGCCAAAGAATGTAGTGACTTTGTGGCCGGTGCCGGTATCGCGGGTTACTGCTCGCAAGCCACCATCAGGCGATGCGGTCGGATGAATAGCAGCTTCGAAAGCATCGGCATAGATTTTTGGTTCAGCGATTTCGAATACCGAAGCATCGACTTTGCTGATATCAATGCTTTTCCATTGATCACTATGCGATTTCATGCCGGCACAAAGACGTTTCCGATACGCCAGCAGGTCTTCACCATTGAGCGCACGTGGAGCAGATTTTCCAAAGGCCGAATAAACTGCATCAGCCTTGGCTTGGGCATCGGCCATGAGAGCATAATCACTATCGTTCAATGGGCGCGGCATTACTCCAGCCAGTTGAACTGACAGCTTTTCAAGCTCTGCAATGCGAGCCAGCAAAGTGGATTTTTCGGAATCGGCTTTCGCCTTTTCTTCTTCTTCCTTCTTGGCCTCTTCTTCGGCATCAGCTTTGTATTTATCTTCAGCTGGATTTTTATCCGGATCTACGCCATCTGCCTTTTTATCAGTGACATTCATTTCATCGCTAGGCATCGCATCTGCTTTCTTTTCATCTTTCTTATCGAAAGAATCCACGCGCTTAGCGAGAGAATCGATTGCGGTCATAAGTTTATTGAACTTATCACCATCAGCATCGGCTTTAGCTTTTTCCTCGGCGTCGGCTTTCGCTTTTGCTTCGGTTTCTTCCTTTTCTTTGGCTTCGGCGTCAGCCTTGGCTTTCAGTTCGTCTTCGTTCATTTGGGGTTCCTGAGATTGATTGTTGGAAACGCCTGATGGCGGCCCGCCTTTATCCCACACGCCAACTTCGCAAATCGCGATGTGGTCGAGCAGGCTTGGTTTTCCCTCGATAAGGAGGGTTTCACCACCTTCCAACTGGACGGTGCTGTTTTCTACTGCTGGGTTGCGAAAGACGACGGAGGGAGATGTAGACAGTTGCTCTGTCATCATCAACTCTGCGGTTGTCTTGTCGTAAATCTTTGCGATGCCCCATACTTCATCGCCTTTGATATAAGGCAGAAGGACGGAGCCAATAGCACGATCAGAGAACTCCTGTGAGTCCAATGTCGCGGCTTTCGGATGGTCAACAATGACCGCAAGTCCATTGCATCGAGCAAGGAATTCATCCGTCAGATAATTCTCTGGCGGTCGATATACGTATTCATCATCCTTGGACCGATATGCCGTGCCTGTACCAGTAATGCGGATATCAAAAAGCCACATGTTTTTGCAGAACTGCGGAGATGGCAATGTGCCAAGCATAATTGCCTGAGCAACATCCGTTTCTGTCATGTGCGATTTCTTAATGGACTTGAAGGCGTCCGATTCAAGAATATAAGCACAACCAGGATGTATCGGTTCTGGCATTTGCCCGATCGGCACCCATAAGTAATCCGAACTCTCATCACTAAGCGCCACATCGAAACGGCGGCATTCATGATAGAAGGTAGTGAATTCTGTCAATCCGTCGTTGGTCTTGCCAATTTCGAGCAATTTAGCCGGCTCATATCCAGACTCTTCTAGGCACTCACGGCGCGCTGCTTGTTCTGGAGATTCACCATCTTCAACATGTCCGCCAGGAAAAGCCCATTCATTCGGGTGATCGCCGCCATTGCCGCGCTTGAGAAACAATACAGAGTCATTGGCGATAATCAGGACGCCAGCCGCTTTAGTAGGTTCGGCATCGTTCTTTACAAATTCTTTGCCAACATTTTCAGGAATTCCAAGTTTGCTATTGCCATGCGCAGCGGCTTCCATTGCGCGATGCTGCGCTTCACTTACTGATGGCATATTTATCTCATTGATTTAATTTTGGCGCGGGCCTCATCTAGTGCCTCATCGCCTTTGCGAGTTCGCATATCAGAAGGCAAATCTCGAATGTTATACACCCACGCATATGAACACGAACAGAAAATTTCTTGACCTGGTTTTGTTATTTCATCGGTATATCCAGCAGGACCAGCTTTCATTAATCCTTTTTCCATCGCCCAATTCCCACGAATCGCATAAACCTTTTCATCGCGCTCTTTGTGATCTTCGCGGAAATGATAACCGCGTCTGCGGAATTGGCTATGCCATTTGCCTGCAATGGCGCCTCCATCGGTTGCAATTATATCATTCAGTGCGGAAACGAACTTATGTGTCTGATCTATATGAACCCGGCGTTCTTCGAATGGCAATGAAGTAAGTGCCTTCCGAATCTTGTCTTTGACATCTTTGGTGTCAACTGCTCGGCTACCACCCGCAGGAACGGATGAGGCCCACCCAGCAAACCGCTGTACAGTCTTCTCAATCATCTGCTCGCGGTTGACCTTGATCAGATTGCGCGACACCATCATGCGCCGATCTAATTCAGTGCGAAGCTTTGGTTTCAGCCGATCAAGCGTAAAGCGCGGCAACCCAACATGTACTTTTAGAATCTGTCCATCATCAACCAAACGCTTGTATGTTGATTGCAATAATTTTTGCAAAGTTTCTTCAAGAATTTGTTGTGGCACCATTGAATCTGCTGCAGATTTTCGAATGCGCTCAGTCCAATAAGCTAAGCGCTCCGCGCTATCAAATCCAAACTCGGTAAATTCTTTAATGGCAGCGGTGACCACTTCGAAGAATGATTCGCCCATTAGATATTGTGCGGCTTAGGTTCCGCCGGCTCAGATTCTGGTATGGGTGGCTCATATTCTGCCAGCACCTCATAATCCAAAATAAGCGGATTTGGAAATAGGCGCTTCGATTCGTTCATATTATTGGCAAAGAACTCAATGATCCGCGCCTTATTCATCGGATCAGCAGCCGGTAACAATACTTCAAGCGCGGCGGTCAATGCCTCAAACTTGATCTTGTCTACTTTGACCAATTCTGAATCTGGCTCAGAAATCAGCGAGGGCCATTCTGTTTCAAAGGCATTTGCCCAATCATAGAACGCTGTTTCATACTTTACATCTTTGTATTCTTCAACCGTATTCTGAATCGTCTCGAAGAATTCCGGCGTCCAAGCCAGATGCATCACGATACGATTAAAGTAATCGTAAAGCGGCTTCATTTTCAGCCGCTCATTATCGATATACCGGATGATCTCTTTTGCGTCTTCGGTTCCTTCGCCAAATCCTTCAGCGTAGGATTCTGAATTCAACATCTTGGCTGGTTGTGGAACTGCTGCGGCGATGTTTTCAAGAATGTTCTTACGTGCAACAGTTAATGCGCCGTCCATATTCTGCAGATTTAGCGATTCAATTGCTTCCTCTGGCGTGATATTAATCACGTTATTTGTCTCTGCCTCTTTCACCACGTTGCGCTTGATGCCTTGGAAGACGGCCATGGCGCGATCAGCAATTGATCCGGCCGGCTTCATCTTGGCGACAATCACACCCACCTTGCGCGCCATCATGTCATCAGCAATCATCGTCTGCACGAATGACTTCAGTGGATATAACGCGCGCTGATAGACCGAGCGACCAGCATAGCCATATGCTGAACTGGTGTACTCAATGTACAGTGGCGCCTCGTTGAAGAACACTACAGTGCGCGAGGGGTGATATTCCTGGCCCGCTGCAGTAATCACGGTCGGCTTCTGAAAATCTGGCGCATTAGGATCTTGATTCAAAACCAATGAGCCGGCAGTATTCAGTGGGTCAAGAGAATTGAAATAAATCTCTTCAATTGCCAACTTAGCCGGATCTGTCGGTTTTTTAGTATCGACGCCTTTTGCACCTTGCACCAGCGCAGATGCCCCATAAATCTTACCAAGGCGCACAGTATTAGCAATATGCGCATCGGCGCCAATCTCTTCCCACTTACGTTCGAATGCCTCGCGCACACGCTCTTCTGGGCTACCAGGAACTGATATTTTGCGCTTCTGGCTCATCGCAATCTGGATCGGCTGATCTACTATCTTTCCACCGAGCGGATGATGGCTATAAATGATTTTGCAAAGTTGATAGCTTGGATCGTCGCCTGGCGACATATCCTCTGCCATCAGCAATTGCCAAAGCTGCGAGCTGATGCGCGATCCTGCTAATGTGGTTATTTCGGCCATTGAGCTATTAGTTCCTAGAATCCATCCGCTCCGTTAAGGCCGATGATAACGCTGTACATGAATCCATCTGCTAAGTCATCGGCGCGCCTATGCGCATCTTTATCGCCTATGCGATATCCGACTACTTGAGACACAAGATGGTTTTTGGTTTGGCCCTTATAATCCATGACTTTATTATAAGCATGGTCTGAAAATTTCACATCGCCGCGATGTACTGCGCCAGAAGATGCTACTGCGCGACCATCTTTCCCAATGCTTGTGATGTCTCCAGCTATTGGTTCGGCTGGAAGTCCAATGCGCGCGCAATATTGATTAAGTGTGATCCCAGATGCTTTATCTTCAATGAATGTCCCGATCGATCCATGACGCGCTTTTACAACTTTGGCCAAATGATCAAGATGCGCGAAGACATTCGGCAACCAAGCCGTCAGCAAATCAGAATTGATTTGAACAATATCCCAATCAAGAATAATAAGAGGATGCCCTACATGCTTATTCAGCGCACAATAGACAACTGCAGTGCCATCATTGCCACTACCATCCTTCATAGCCGAATCAATAATGGCGAATACACCATCACAACGCACAGGATATGGAACGCCGGCACCATCTACCGTCAACTTGTCCAGAGAAAAGAATGCGGCGCCACTGAAATCTGTGAATAACGCCTCATATTCTTGTTGAAAAACAAGCGGGTGTGTCCGCTCGCGCTCTAATTCAAGCTCTTCTGCCGGCACATAGGGATTTGCAATTGTCGGCGCATGATGCTGCGTAAATCCAAGTTTTGGATCATTGCATACAGACCAGAAAAAATTCTCTTCATCAATCCCATGAGGCGTAGAAAATACCCATGCACCACCACGGCGGGTAAGAAGCGTTGGCTTAATAGCTCGCTCCCAGATTTGTTTCATTTGCCCATTTTTAGCAAAGGCTGCCTCATCTACCAATACAGAATCATATTCACGCCCGCGCCCAGCGAGAAGATTATCATTCACATGCCAGAAATCAACTAGTCCGCCTGTCGTAGTCCGAATCTCTCCGTCAACCTTGCTAGATCGACGTTTAATAGGATTAAGGATCTGGACAATTTCATCAAATGGCTCCAGAAGCTGTTTATGCTCTGGTGTGAATATTCCAATCTTTCTACCCTTCGCGGCGCCATCAGCGGCCAGCGTAATGAGCAATTGCGTCTTGCCGAATCGTCGGCCACAACGTACTGCATTGAACCGGCCGCGATTCTTATAAATCTCTGCCTGACCAGAATGCAGAACGGGTAGCACTATATCAACCATGCCGAAATCCTATTCTGTTTTAGTCTGGCAATCCGCCAATGATTTTGACCTCATTTGTGTTGGCTTCAACTTCCTTATTGGCGCGCAGGAGATTAATGCCAATCTCACTAGACTCATTTGCCATTCGCGTTAGAACTGCGATGCCCTTTAAGGATTTGATACTTTCCTCATCAAGCGGCTGAGCATCATCAATTTCAGCAACCTTGTTATGTGCGATGCCCATAAGGCGGTGTGCTGTCGCTGCGCCGTATTTGCCGGCACTAGCCAAATGGGTTGAGATTGCCTTAAGCTCATCAACTAGGTTGAGTGCGTCGATTTGCGACGAAATTGGTAATTGCCTAAATGCAGCCTCTGCCGCAACTATTTGATTCGCAACGGTTTTTACATCTTTTCTTTGCGACGGAAATTTGCGTCGCACTGAAGCTTCAGATGTTCCAAATTCACGGGCCAGTGATCTTGCTGACTCATTTTGCAATAGGCGCTTGCCAATCTCTGACCATTGCTTTTCTGTCAGCGATGATTTACGCCCCATATTATTTTGTGGTCATCGCCACTCTCTGTTAATAGCCTGTGGCGCCAGTAGCCGACTTTATAGTGATGGCAGCATTGCAAGCTGCGCATGAAGGTATAACAGGCGAATAAACCCTAGTGCATTTTGGGCAAATCCAACCTGTTTGCGCGGGAGGCGTATAAACGCCATATTGCGGCAATCCTACATGTGGGCGCTTTGCGCAACCATGCGGCGCGCATTCGCTTGGGTTCACACAACCAATACATTGATTGGCTGCAGCACATGCGCTCATAAAATTGCCCCAAGCCAGGTTGACATTATTGTCTCCAATTATTTTATTAAATTTAATTAAAAACTGCTTGAATATTAAATTCACTTGTATATAATGAAGTCATAGCAGCACACAACACATCGGAGAATATCATGACAAACGCAACCGCAGAAATGCTCGCCAATGAAATTGGTGTTACTTACGCTGATGTGATTTCATTTGCCAACGCTGTTGCGAGTGAAATGGAAAAGGACAATGTATCCAGCATATTCGCTGATACACAAACGCCGGAACTGCTCCTTGCGTACCTTGAGCCTGCCATCAAAACACAGGAGCGCGTCAGGATGTTTTTCCAAACTAACCGCTCAGCAACACAAGCTTTTGTTATGCAAATTCATACAAATCTGACAAGCGCCTGATTCAGATAAACAAAATCCTCAAG
>Ga0070716_100000263_pt1 | contig 21048 bp, 19 predicted proteins | sample LARL112metaG_FD_71395 | JGI IMG/M metagenome (GOLD analysis project Ga0070716, IMG submission 71395) | Corn, switchgrass and miscanthus rhizosphere microbial communities from Kellogg Biological Station, Michigan, USA - LAR L11-2 metaG | ecosystem: Host-associated > Plants > Roots > Rhizosphere... | reverse complement strand
CGGCCGGCCAGACGCATTGCGTCTTCGCTTCGGGCCGCGGCTTCGAATGGGGAAGGATCGGAAGAGGGTAACAGCAGCATTGCATCGCGATCATTTGGCAAGGATACTGTTGCCACCGCTTTTCGTTTTTTCCGGAGGTAATCTATTGCCAAATTGCGGGCGATCGCGAATAGCCATGGATCAAACCGCTGCCGCCCGTTGTACTGGCTGCCCCGTTGCAGCACGCGAATCCAGGTCTCCTGCGCAAGGTCCTCCGCATACTCTCGCCTCCCGGTGAGGTATAGCAGGTAGCGCACCAGTCGATGCTGACAGCGCTCCACCAGGCCTGCAAGAAGCTCCATATCCCTCTCACGTAAGCCTCGCGCAATCTTTGCCGTTTCGGTTTCGGCTGTCGTATTCAATGTCATAGGCAGAGCCGACATATATCCTGTATACGATTAAACCGCGGCGGATTACTCAACTTTTGACCAAAAAATCACGCTAACATTCGGGTCTGGCCGGTATGGGTTCCGGCGGAGTCACGGGCAAGCGGATGTTGAGAAACGGCAGCTCGTTGCAGAGTTACAATGATTTTGTCGGGCGAAACGGAGGCGGGCACTTCGGGGACGCAACCATGCCGAGGGATATCCCGGCGGGCTCATCGAGACGATGAACGGGGCGTGAGAGCTCGTTCTTGCGCCGCCCAACCTCCATCGGATCGAAAGACCCCATGCCTTGAAAATCCCCGCCCGAACGGCGGAATACTCACTAACGGAGAGGTTCGCGGTAAGCCGAACTATCCAGGCTGGTATATCTACGAGGTCAATCGTGCAATGTGCAGAATAATGCTGGACGATCGCTTTGCAGCGAAACAACCTTCGGAGACAACAGTCCGTGACGCCATTCGCACCGATATGAGGCTCTCGGTTGAGGTCGATTATCTAAGGCGAATATTGGAGGATGAGCCCGTAGTCCAGGACTGGCTGAGACTCAACAAATTGGATTTGGACAGTCTGTAGTTCGATCTGTTCAGGTTGGTTGTATCGTAGGCTTTCTGTTCACTGACGGGACTCTTAAAACTTCCAACGAGCATTCAGTAAACCTCGATTTGAGCGTTCTGAAAAGAAGGCGACCTAGGCGGAGCCAACTCACCTTGACGATCGGAAGCAGAGCTGGGTAATGGCCTCTAGAACCAACAGCCGCAATGTATTGGTAGTTGACGTCGGAGGAACCAGCGTAAAATCCTTGCCACCGGGCAGGATTAGACTGCGAAAGTTTCCACCTGGCCCGAAGCTGAAACCCGAACCGATGCTTTTTGAAGTTAATCAGATCGCTAGGGACTGGTGTCGATTGGGTACCCAGGCCTGGTCCTCCGGGGTAGACCGGCCCTGGAACTGCATAACCTCGGAAGCGCTTGGGTCGGTTTGATTTCAAGTCTGCATTCGTGTGCCCCGTGAAGATCATTAATGATGCAACCATGCAGGTGCTTCAGGCTCTTTTTCCTAGGATCGCTTTGGCGTGCGCAAGAAAGGTTACGGCAGCCCAAACGTCAAATGCGCATTGTTCACAATCGAAGACGTGCATTTCAAATTCTTCGCGCAAGTCAGGGCACATTTCTCCAAGCAGATACTTTTCTGTCGCGAGCGTTCCCACTGCTTCATCGTGATCCACCGTCGCCCCCCAGAATCCAGCATGGATTTTCTGAGCGTCAGACGGTCGGATTCTAGCAGAACCATCTTCAAGACGGCGATAGTTGCCGAAGAATCCCTTTTAGATTCAATGAGCGGCTCTGAGTGTAATCGCCTCTTTCGCATATAGCAAAGCATTCTAAAGACGTGTGCAACCGTTCTTCAATGCTCGCGCTGCTCTTACTTTGCTACCGTAATGCGAAAGTCGTAATGCTTTGGTCTTCCAGACCCCGGGAGCGAGGATGACACAACAAAAGAGTAGACGTCTGATGCGACTCCCTGCACCGGTATGTCAAAAACCAGACGAGCATCGCCCGAGGCTGACACGAGCGGTAGCAGCCGAGCTGTCCAAATCGGCTGATTTTTTCCTCGGGCCTCAAGTATCACATCGAAGGGACCAGGACTACGGCCTGGGAGAGCAATTTCCACCACGATACGTTGAGCGGAGGGCTTGATCTCAATGTTTGGGATCTGAGTGCGATCACCGCGAGATCGATCCGACACTAAAGTCAAAGCAACCATCGACGCCTGCGATACCTGTGCTTCTTTTGCCACAGTTGCAGACAATTCTCGCTCTTGTGCAAGCTGCGCTTCAAGTCTCGCTTGGTTCTTGCGAATGTCGGATATGTAAATCAAACCCGCGACAGTGAGTAGGACCAATGCGGCGAGCTGCCCATAGTTTCTGAGATGAAAGTGCCCAAAATGAGTTGAACTATAGTTATTACTCTCGGGGCGGACATTCGCTGAGCCAAACGTTCCCGTTCGTGGGTTGTCGAGATGATGTCGCAAGATTCGGGCAAATCGCAACTTCTCTTTGCGTTCAGGTGGCCGCAGAAAATATCCATCGACAGCACCCTTGTCCGCAGCATCCAGCGCCCCGTCCAGGAAGTCTTCTATAATCTCTTCTTCGATTGATTCAACCATTTCCGACAAGTCATCATTAACACATATTTCACGGCTCAATTGTTCTTCGAGCTCATTCTTGTCATCAAGTCTGCCCAGCAAATACTCACGAACTAGGCCCCGGTCGGGAATATCGCTTTTCATTGCACGACCTCGTAACAATTCAATTTAGTGATCGCCTGATACACGCAACCACACAGATGCGTAGTTCCTTGCGGATCCTGCACATCCTGATCCGCAATACATTTGTTCCGCCTACCCCAGCGGCCAGCAGCTTCCTAGCTTCAATCTTGTCTCGTCCCTGCCCTGCATGATATTGAACTATGATCTCGCGGTCTCCTGACGACAGTTGAGTCAAGCAACGATCCAGACATTGCAGCTCCAGCTCTCGCACTTTCGGGTCGGCGTGTTCTAAAAACGCAACGTCGGCATCGATGGGGACCAGCTTTCGCTCTCGCGTATCCTGATACCAGACATTTCTTGCTACGCCGTAGCAATAAGCAAGCGGGTTTGAATACTGCGCGCACGATTCAACTTTTCTAACCACAATGTCCACGGTTTTATCGAAAAGGTCATCCGCGTCCGTACAACCTTTATGAATGAAGAACCTGGTCAATTTCTTCCTGATCAGTTCATACTCTCGCACAGCCAGTTCGTCGTCCTCCGACAGCCATCGAAGAAACCTACCGAAGGCTTCCGGGGTGAGCGTCCTCTTTTCGTCTTGAGCTGCCATGGGGATGTACGAGAATACACCCCATGAAATGAAACTTCTATCTGTAGTCTCCCTGCAACACAAAAGCCGCCCAGTAGTAAGGGTTGGACCACTGCTCATCCCGGATCATCTCAAGCTGGGCACCACGCAGTGCTGATCCAGGGCCTTCTCCCTTTCTGATACGTGCATAAAGTCTCGACATGAGTGTGGCAGTTGCAGCGTCATTCACCTTCCACAAGCTCGCGATGACACTCTTCGCGCCCGCATATAAGAAACCGCGTGGTAAACCGATAATTCCCTCAGAATCTAGGTCTTTGCCCAATGCCGAGTCACAGGAACTGAGGACCACGAGATCGGCCGAAAGCTTTAATTTGTAAATGTCGCCCAAGCGTAAATAACCATCCTGTCTCCTGCCTTTCTTATCTACTAATGACAGAATCAGCCCTGACATTTCAGGATGGCGAGTATCCACGACTCCATGCGTTGCGAAGTGTAGCAGGCGAAAACGAGTGAGCCCATCTGTGAGCACGTGGGCACGGCTCGCGTCGAAGTCCAGTGCAACTTGCACAGCCTGAGGATCTTCAGAACGAAGAACACTGGCGATGGCGTTAGCCTCGTCGCGGGAAGCCGGCAGTCTGGCAATGTACTGAGATCCCCCGATATCGCGGAGGGCTCGGCTCAAACTGGCGGGGCGATCCTCATAGCTTTTTCTGGTGTCCGCACGACGCGTTGACACACGCTCGTCATCTGATTCAAAAACCGGATCGGCAAAAATCGCGGCAGTGGCAGTGGGCGGAGCTCGCTTGCCAGTTGCTTTTCGTAAAATTCCAAGCAGAGATGCTGAAGGCAGAACATCTATTTCGAAACGATCGACCAGAAAATCTTTGTTCAAACCCGGAATCGGTAGGGCGGCAAAGGGGATGTACTGTAGAGATCCGTCCGGCACGATGAGGAGGCGCTTTGCCCGCCCCAAAGCTACGGGTCCAAGCAGCAGTTGCGATAGCTGCCGGGCATAGGCCTGATAGGTCTGATCTATCTTGCGGACCCTGGCCTGGTATTCAGCCGCGCTCTCACCATCCGTCAACTGCGGAGTCACGAGCGCCTCACGAAGGCGCTCAACCAACTTCCTGATTCGACCGGATTGCGGCAGTTCGTAAGAGGTAATCTGGTGTTGGTCGATCGCCCATACATAGCTGTTTTCATCGCCGAGGGCATACTCAAGCAGGACGGCACCATCATCCTCGATCTCCGCCTGTACCTCTTTCAGCGTCAGAGTCGGCGCTGGTGAAAGCGATGCGCTCTTTTCTGCAGCCGCGGCATGGATTTCGGTTGAGGACTCCGTGTTCAGTTGCCTTTGCAGCAACTCTTCACATGGGGCGTCCTGGCTGGTTGCGGCAAACAGGTCCAGCAAGGATCGCACTTTGCTTCTTTCGGAAGCATCAAACGCCATCTCAGCAAAGCCGTGCCCTGGGTTTTTCCGATCGAGCAACATCAGGATTTGCACGTAGAGTGAGTAGTACCTGTGAACGGCGGCGAAATAGGATGCGCGAGAATCAAAATGCGAGATGCTAACGCGCTGTTTTTCTATGATTTCAATAGTCTTCTCGATCGTTAAGCGTGCATCTTCCAGACGACCGAGCCGGCCATAAATAAATGCGAGTTCGTACTGTATCCTGGCGATGTCTTCGACCTCGCTCGTCTTCTCCTTGAGCGCGTTCGCCTGTTCGAGTGAGGTAATGGCCTGAGAATACAGTCCCTGCTTGGCCTGGAGACGGCCCAACAGAGCCAGAATATGGCCCTCGCCGCTAATGTCATCCGCGCCACGGTAAGCTTCGAGCGCCCTGCGGTAGAAGGTTTCTGCCTTTACGTATCTTTTTTCTGCTTCAACGGCACCCGCAATGTCCGCCAGAGACGCGGCCACTTCTATCGGATCCCCAGTCTGCCGAGCGAGGCGCAATTCCGCCTGGTAGAGCAGCAGGAGTGCGTGGTAGTTCTTCATGGCGGTCATGGCCTTGCCGATACCTGTGATGGCCTCAATTTCCCCACGCAGATCCCGAACATCCGCAAAAAAAGAGCGCGCGCGCTGGTAGTACTCCAGAGATTTCTGCCAATCGCCCGTTTCCCGGCTCACGTACCCCAACCCGTTCAATACAATCGCCTCCTCGTCCTTGTTGCCTATGTTGTGGAATACCGGTCTGGCTGCCGCGTAATTGCATTGCGCAGTCTCGAAATCTCCCCTGCGGATTGCGGAGATTCCCAGAAGCGACCTCATTCGGGCGACTTCAAAACGATTTCCAGTTGAGGACGACAATCGCAATGCCTGTTCAGCCGTTGCCAGACCCTGCGCTCGCTTGTCGCCCGAAAAAAGATCCAGGTAGGCGAGCATTAGCAGCGTCCGCGCCTGTCCGGCGTCGTCGTTAGCGAGTGCGAAGAGATCCCGGGCCCGGCGAAAGTGGTCCCGGCTCGTCGAGCTCTCGCCAGCTAAATCCAGAACTTCCCCACGAGCCTCAAGGACTTCGGCTTGCGCTTTTTCACTCAAATGTTCGCACAAACTCATTGCCTGCCTGGAGTAGTCATCGGCAAGGGCAAAAGGCCCCGTGGTGACGTAGGATCGCGCCATGAGACTCAGGGCGCGACATCGGACTTCGGGGTGTTGGCCGAACTTAAGAGCCTCGCGATACGATCGGCGAGCCTTGTCATACTGGCTGAAGGTGAAGTAGATCTCACCGGCGTGAACGTGGGCGTCGGCCGCTTCATCATAGAGACGGGCGGCCTCAAACAGACGTGCACTCTCACGAAATAATCCAGCAGCCGAATTCAGATCCGCGTTGGTCTGCTTCTCCCGGAGAAAGGCCGCTTTTAAAGAGGCTGTCTCGGCCCTCTGTTTCAGGACATCCCTGCTATGGTTCGCGTCAGATGGAGTTGCGAGTGCAGTTGTCCCGGAGTGGACGGAGTTGATGGACAGTCGTGCTGGTCCGGAAATTCCCGGCACTGGCGTCTGAGCCTTAGGCAATGCCGGGGATAGGCCGAATACCGCGATCAACAACGTTAGGTGATATGCAACCCGCATGTACGTAACCGGCTCAGTTGATCCTTCTGCGAAACGCTTGGGCGTCTGTTCCCATCCCCGGGCGCTTTTTTGCCACACGGATTTCGCTCAGGCGGATTGGACGACGCGCTCGGCACAGCCTCGTCGACGGCCGCCCGTTGGTTGCGATCGTCAGGCAGCCAGATTCTTCGCGCACTGCTGACCAGAATAGTAGATATCCAGTTCATCCGGCTTCAGCCTTGCCAAAATGCGAGACCAGTCTTCCTGAATGAACTTTAGCCATTTCGTATCAGGGAAGAACCTCAGTTGCTGGAAATCCTCCTCGATTTCCGCAATCCTCGCGTTGCGCTCCTTGAGAGGTCGATTTCCTCCTTTCAGAGGTCGGTTTCCTCCCTTGACAGGCCGTTCGTTGGGTCCCGGTCCTAGTGCCTGCAGCACCTGAAAAGCATCCGTGGGCGTGTCATCCCGGTACGGGAAGTAGATGGAAAGACCATGGCAATCGCCGCCATTTTTCGTCGCATTCCTGATGACGCATCCGCCATCCTGTACCTGGATCGCTTGGCGAATCTCTCCGCACGCCTCACTCAAAGCTTGAGAGCTAAGATTCGTTGACTCCAGCGCTTTGCCTAACTTCTCACAAAACTCGAAGAGATCGACAAAGAGGCCGAAGACAAAATTCCGCGACTTACTCCGTGCGTCAAATATTGCGCGCCCCAAATCGTCGTTTTTATGCGATCCCAGCATCGCTTTCGCCAACCTTGCTAAGGGGCCTGTAACTGTTTTTACCTGGCTCAAATTCATGCTCGCCAAGGTGATGCCCCTCACTCCGGATCCGGGAGCAGAAATGTAATCCCTGTAGGTCTGCAGGTACAGGTCTGCAATCGTTTTGGATACTTCTTTCGCTTCCATTTTATTTCCACCAGCTATCGTCGTTAACCCCTTCAGAATTTTCTCGTAAGGAAAGCTGACATCGGGCACATCCTCTTGGGATGCAACCATGAAGTTTGCACAATTCTGGAGTTCACTGGCGAGTTCCACCATGCTCATCGAACAGGCGTCGAGTCCAATGATGTCGAACTTCCTGCCGCTCTTGAACAGCCTGGTTCCTTCCAGGCCCTTCCTCAGATTGGCGGGAGTGAGATACCTTCTGTTGACTCGAAGGTCCCGGCCCACCCTGATCCTCAAACGGTCCTCATCCAATAGCAACTCCACGCCGTGTCCCCACGGTACGATGCAGAAGCTCTCTGCGATCGGCTCATTGGTGGCGGGATCGTACGCTACCGAGTCGATGAACGCGGTAAGATTTTGCGGGTCAGCGATTCCGAGGCGATGGGGATTATCAATCACCGTTTCGTTGTTCTTAATGGATTCTTCTTTTTCTAGCTGTGTCTCTTCCTTTCCACCAAAACGATACCGTCGGATTGGCCGTTTTCCGTTAGCGTCAACTTGTGCTTCGACCACGACGGATTCACTCGATCCAAGTTTCAGCTGTTTCAGGGAATCGACAGCGAAGTTGGTCAAGATTTCATCGGCAGAGATATAGACCAGAACCGCCCAGTGCGCTTTTGCCATATGGGTCCTCGCTACTTGAGATTGTGTACGATCTTGCCCGTGGGTGAAGACAGCATACGGCCCCCCGTGTTCGACTCCGAAGGTGCAACCCTGTAATGGCGTTCCCTAGTTAAATGGCAGAATTACCAAAATCATTTCAACTGCGTAAGTGAAAATCGCAGCGCAAGAGCGTCCGTGAGTTCTAGCTTGGTTGATCAGCCAGGTTCGCGTTACTTGGGGCCGACGTTCAGGGAAGTGAGATCTGATTGTGCGCTTGCGCCCTCGCGAAATCAAAAGAAATCTGGTGGACAATGCAGACTCGACTGTACCTTCGGCTTTGTTTTGCCCGCACGAAAAAACCAACAAATAGCCTCGAGTCGTATCAGCAGCATAGATCTGTTTATCGAATGCCGTCGGTCTTCCTGATCTGCAGTGGCGCGGAATAAACAGCTTACGAACCGGACTGAAGCAAATGCTAACCAAAAAACGGTTCCAGAATCTCCAACAGGAATCTTGTTCACCTTTCCCGCACATGCTGGCTACGGACGCCTTCAGGTAGCGCATAATCGATTTCATATCGCTATGACCGAGCCAATGCTGCACCGTGCGGAGATCACGCCGGCCCATAGCGACGATGTTGCGAATGACTTCGGAGTGCGGAGCAAAAAGCTCTCCGGTTCAAGGTTGATTGTGAGATCGGGAGGGCGACGTTCGCCAGAAAAGGCAGTCCGAATCTTGCACCGTTTGCCTTGCCGAAATCAATGAAACGCTCAGGCCGAAGTTCCACCGCAGGGCAATCAGTGCAGTTTCAACGAGTTCGGCTACAACTCACTGACCTCATTGCGGTTATCGAGATTCTTTAAGCGCATTCTCGCCAGTCAATCGATTCTCTATCCCGACTTTCAGGACACCTTCCCAAGGAACAGGGAACATCGTGAGAAGGGAACTCGGCGACCTACAAAAAAGACCTGAAATGTTTCCGATTTTTTTTCATAAGAAGCAGAGGGGCCATGAATTCAATTTGGGCTTGGCCGAAACCGAGCGCTGTCAAAAGGGGAGCAAGAAGCCAATGAAATTCTACGCTTTTGACGCACTGTATTTGCAGCGGCTTCGTTCTGGAGATCCTTGGACGGAGCAGCACTTCTCCGAGTATTTTAGCGCTCTCATCGAACTCAAGCTCCGTCGCCGATTGCGTTCTCCTTCTGCGATCGAGGACGTTCGCCAGGAAACATTTGTCCGAACGTGGGCGGCGGTGCGAAGCGAGCGAGGGATACATCAGCCCGAACGTCTTGGGTCGTTTGTCAACTCTGTTTGTAACAACGTATTGTTGGAGCACTATCGTAAGTCATCAAAAGAGAATCCGCTGTGCGACGATTCCATCATCGACATCGCGGACCCGGCCACTAGTGTTCCTGATGCGATTTCTAACCGAGAAATTCGGGAAAAGGTCCGTGACATCCTCAAGAGTTTGTCAGAAAAAGATCATTTTCTATTAGAGGCGGTTTTTTTGAACGAATCGGACAAGGACGAGATTTGCCAGCACGTCGGTGTGAATCGAGAGTATCTCAGGGTGCTGCTGTATCGCTGCAAGAAATCTTTCAGAAAGGTGTTTGTTAAGGAAATGGAGAGACTCGGCAAATCGAAACTAACTGGAGCTAAAGGGATAACAATCCCAAAAAACCCAGTCTCGACGAGACATCTAGAATGGGCCGGAGATGAGCACAGGTGCTCCGAAGTCAGACAAGTCGGTGTTGTTAGGCGCCAGACACGGAGTGCCCGCCATGCCGAGGGGCAAATCGGCCATGAGCGTTGCATATCTGAGACACATACGGATTAGAAAACTACACTTTTCTAACGATTGTTGCGGACAGGACTGGCCACAATATTATCGTGGCCGCAAGGACGAGAAGCGACTGCAGGTTTTCTAACGAATCAATTGAGCAGAACCCAGCTTCCTTCACTTATTCAATAAAAACTGCTTCCTAAATGAACCGAAATGCGCCAGAACTCGCTAGAACGCGAGGAAAACCATGGTTCTTGATCTTTACTTAATAAAGAGCCACTCCCGCACCTTCCTCCATAGCACCCTTGGGGATGCGCCATACCTCACGCTATTGCTACGCTGCATATGGTCCTTAAGGGGGAACAACCTCGAATTTGAGCCTTCACTCGGCAAGAATGTAGTGAAAAGGCGACTCTTTTGAGGGCTAGAAACTATTGCAAGGAGAGCACAGCGAACGAATGACAGATATTACGGTTTTGCAGTTTTGATGCTTTTGCGTGAGCGATACCGTCACCGGACAACCGGACGGTCTTCGCATCAGTTTGGCACCGGACCATGGGATTATGAGTAACCAGGGACGTCTTGATCGATTCTGAGAGTTCTCAACCCTACTCTATTTTCAGCCCTCCACAAGGAACCTCGTTTTGATCCGTTATGACTGGATTTGCATCATTTTGAACACAGAACTACTACAGTTGCCTCTTGACCAGGACCTCGCCATAGCTCCGAACGGGATTGCCTTTCTCTGAATACGCTAGCGTTTCGAGTCGAACGCACCGACGACATCAGGGATGCCGTCCGCCGGCTTGAAGAATCACCGTGTGGATTCTAATCGGTTCTTGAAATTTTCTGCTCTACTAGATTCTTTGCACGGTCTCCAGCAAAATAGCTCGGACGAGTTTCAATTCGTTTTGATCCGTTTGAGCCATGCATCTATCGGCGGACGTCAGAAGCGTGAGAGCTCTGGATCGAAGAGCAAAAGAGTTGCAGAAAAGATTCTTGCGCTAAAAAAGACTCAGGCCCTTGAGGGACGCTTGGGATTACCGAAGTCCCATGTTCCTCGTCTCGGCGATTGGCTGAAGAAGTTTCTTGCGTCGATTGGGCACTCGAAAACGAAGTCTCGTTATCAGTCGAGCGTCAATAATATTCAGCGATTCTTTGGACGGAACATTCGCCTCTTAGAAATTACTCCAGAATTAGTTTTCGAGTTTCAACAGAAGCGACTGGCAGAGGGCATCGGCAAGGCCACCGTTAACAGGGACTCTGCGACTCTTTCGAGTGCGTTAACGCGAGCTCGGAAACTTCGTCTCATAACGCACAACCCATGCGCTGATGTTGGAAAGCTGAATGAACGTCGTGAGCGTGGTCAGGCGAAACCGTTGACATACGAAGAAGGGGCGCGTGTCAAACAGTTTTCTCCGCCGTGGCTGTCCATCTTGATCACAGTTCTCGCGGAAACGGGTTTGAGAGTCAGGAAAGAGGCGCTCTCTCTGAAATGGGATGATGTCGACTTGGGATCTGAACCAGGTTGCATTCGCGTCCGTGACTCGAAGACGGCGGCTGGAGTTCGTCCCGTGTGGCTCACAAAACATGCGCGCAATGCGCTTATTCAGTGGAGGGAGTTCCTCGGTCCGGGGTTTTCTGAGTATGTCTTCCCCAGTCCCAGAATCCCTTCTACGCACATCAGCGACTACAAAAAGGGTTGGCAGAAAGCCGCGCGTGAGGCAGGAATTCCAGACAGACGAATCTACGACCTTCGCGCATCATTCGCATCGAGGGCCAACGCATGCCAAGCTTCAGGGCTCACTATTGCTCAGTTGCTCGGTCATGCGAACAGCACTCAAATTCTGCCCACATATGTGAAGCCCCTCGATGAGAATACGAAAGCCGTAATTGAAGCTCTCGACGTTGCCCGCCTTTTGCAGTCCGGTAAATTGCCATCTGTTCAGTGCTGCCCCGCGCTCAAAACATGATCTTCAGGGCGAACTGGACATTGAAGGGCTCCCCAGCTCCCAATCCAGGGGCGTCCGGCTGGTGCAAGGTGCTCGTAATCACGCCGAATGATCCGGGACCATCAGTTATCTTCGTCGCCGCGGGGGCCTGCGTTGCCACCGGAGAGTTGCCGCCCGGGGGCGCTAGGTTGAGGATGTTGAACAGGTTGAACATCTCCACGCGGAACTGTACGGAAACTCTTTCGGTGATGGCAGTGTTCTTGATGACGGAGAAATCCACTGTCTTGAAGCGCGGTCCTTTGAATTGATTGCGGCGAGTATTGCCGAAGGTTCCGGGCGCATTATCGGCGAACGCATCCGGGTTGATCCACTGTACCCCGTTGGTCAGCAGACCCGGTGGATTGGTCGGCTGAACGATGCCCTGGAACGGGTCGCCGACGAGGTTCGCGAAATCCAGTGTATTACCGGTATTGCTGCCGGTCGTAGTGCTACCCAGGCCGGAGTAAACCGTGAAGGGGAACCCGTTGTTGTACGAAACCAGCGTGCTCAGTTCCCAGCCCTTCGTTAGTCTCGGTACAGAATGACCAAACTGGGGGATGTTATAGAGCAGATAGCCGCTAACATTGTGCCGGGCATCAAAATCGGCATTTCCATAGTTCGATTTGATGTTGTTGTTGTCTGTTGGCCTGTTGTTGCGTGGCGTCGACAGATCGTCGAGAGCATGGCTCCACGTATACGCTAACTGTCCCGACAAGCCGTGCCATGAACTGGTCCGGAGTAGAGTCTGTAGCGAGTTGTAGTTCGAATTACTGATGCTGGAAATTTCTGTGATGCCCGACAGATTCGGAAAATCTGCGTTAAATGGCCGGGCAGCCTGGAATTCCGCCCCACTGGCGTATGGAGCGACGCGAGGTCCAGGAATGTTGATGTTACGATCGACGATAAGCTTGCGACCCTGGCTTCCAACATAACCCACCTGGAACAAGACGTTGGATGTTATTTGCCGCTGGACATTCAAACTGAAATTCTGTACATACGGCGACCGTAATCTCTGATCGACCGCGTATGCCGTAAACGGTGGCTGCGGTGTAATGCTGCCAAAGATGGGTGCCACTCCGTTCGGGTCCACTGTGATCGTGTCGGGGTTGGAGATGTCAAATACAGGGTTCAGGTTGTCAGGGCCTGGATTGCGGGAAACGCCGCGGCCGCCGGGCGCCGCACGGTTGTCAATGATCAAATTCCCGTTGGGAATGTCGTAGTACACGCCCCATGCACCCCGGATAACCGTCTTGCCACCACGCGATGGAGTGAAGGCAAATCCCAGTCGAGGAGCCAGGTTGTTCAAATCTCTCGGATACAAACTCTTGATAGGAGACCCCGTCTGTCCGGGGTACGCCAAACCATTGAATAGTGATGTAGCACCGGGGAGAAACGTCGAAATCGTGTGCGTGGGATCATACATCGGACCGTTGTATTCGTAGCGCAGGCCCAGGGTAAGGTTCAATCGTGGTGTGACCTGCCAGTTGTCCTGAGCATAGCCGTGGACCGAGTTCACGTAATAGTTGCGGCGAGGATTGCCGGTTGCGATGCCTCCGTTTCCGGTAGCAATGAAGCCCGCGAGGAAATCCGCCAATGCCTCTTGAGGAGTCGGTCCCTCACCCGGTGGAGGTGCCCATGGTCCGGCTGTCCCGTCGAACAGAAAAGCGCCCCGCGTATTGCGCAGGTAGTGCACATCCAATTTTGAGCGACGGAATTCCGCACCAAACTTCAGGCTGTGCGCGCCGAGCGTATGACTCAGATCATCGGTGATGTGCCAGGTAGTGTCGGTCCGCCCCAAGGCAGGCGTTTCACCTACACCTCCATGAGTAAAGCCGTTGATCTCGATATTTGGCGAACCAAAATTTGCTGAGGTCACGCCCGTGTTAAATCCCCAGGACGGAGGATTTTGGGTGTGGTTGTTGTCGTCGAAGTTCTGGAGAAAATAGTTCACGCCGAAGAGCAACTGATTCACCATGCGGTGTGTGAGCGTGCTATTCAGAACTACTGCCCAGTTCTCTTGCCGGCTGGGAACGGATTGGAAGTATTCGCCGTACACAGACCCGGAATAGGCCGTTGCATCCCCACTGCCGATAATGCTGCGCAGGAACAGGTGGTGGTTGGTATTGATCGTCCAATCAACCCGGGCAACACCGTTGTTGCTCCTGTAGTTGTTTGGGTCAGTGCTGCTGAAGTTCGGCGACGCAGCTGGCGCACTCCCAATCGCGCTTGGCCAAAGATTCTGCAACGTAGCCACCATGGTTGGGTTTACCTGTACGTTGTGGGAGTTCAGCAGCGCTGTTGCATCCGCGACCCAGGCCGCCGAAGGAACGGTCGCTTGAATAGCGTTGCCCGCGATGAACCGCTGGCCCTCCATGGAGAGAAAGAAGAACACCCTGTCCTTGATAATGGGGCCCCCAATGGAAAATCCGAAGTTGTGGTTGCGCAACTTGCTGGGGGCGTCTGGGGGATTGAAGGGATTGGGCTTGGCTACAGCATCGTTTCGATGAAAGTAGTATGCGCTGCCATGCCACATGTTAGTGCCGGACTTAATGACAACATTGACCATCGAGCCCGGGTTGCGGCCATAGTCGGCGCCGCCCACGCTCTGCTGGTTGAACTCGTCGATCGCGTCGAGAGGCAGCAGCACGCCAGCCAGTCCGGAAATGCTTCCCTGGTTCACTGCTTCCGAGTTATGCCAGAAGTCATTGTTGTCGACGCCATCGATCTGCCAGTTGTTCTGGTTGGCACGGTTGCCATTTTGCGAAGACTGTATGTTGTAGCCGGGAGTAAGCTGCAACAACTGCCGGTAGTCTCTGCCATTTAGCGGGGCGTCCTCAATCTCGCGAGATAAGACGACCGAATTGAGCGCGCTCTGGGTCGTCTCAATAGCCGCACCGGCGGCCATGATCTCCACCGTCTGAGTCTGGCTGGCGACCGAAAGGGTCACGGGGAGGCTCGTTGTTTTGGCGACGTCCACGCTGACCTGCTGAATGCGTTGCGTCGCAAAGCCAGCATGGCTTACTGTAACGGTATAGACGCCGGAAGGCAGGTCGGTGAAGGAGAAGAGGCCGGCACTCGTGCTGGCCGTGCTACGTGTAAAACCTGTGTTGGCTTGGTCGACCTTCACCGTGGCGTCTGTGACGATCGCCCCGCTCGGGTCATATACCGTGCCAGAGATCGTACCGCGTGAAGTCTGGGCAGAGACGGCTGCCCCAAACAACAAAACAATACTCAGCAAAGTGGAAGAACGGAGAGACGGGACCATCTTGCACCTCCTAGGAAGGCACTAGAACAGGATGAGGAGCAGATCACGCCGGTAAGAAACTTAGCATGCACTGGTACACCCATTGCCGAGCCACTGTCAAGACGAATTGCATCTACTGTCTCGAAGGGATGCAGTTAGTCAGTCGCCGTGCCGGCCACATTCGATCCGTAACGCAAGTAGAGAAGAATCCGCCTAAAAGGAACAAACAAGCGACAGACCGGGCTGCTAGCGATGTGCTCAGTGGAGGGAGTTCACTTGGAGGTTCTGAGCATGTTTTCCCAAGTCCGAGAGGCGTGTCGACACACATAACGGACTACAAGAAGGCATGGCAGAAAGCCGCCCGCGACGCGGGACTGCCGGACCGAAACATTTATGACATGAGATCGACGTTCGCAAGTCGAGCGAATGCGTGTCGTGCGTCAGGATTGACTATCGCTCAATTGCTTGGACATTCCAACAGCGCAATTCTTCCGACGTACGTGAAACCCCTCGACGAGAACACGAAAGCAGTAATCGAGGCCCTCGACGCAGCCCGAGCTCCACGATTGAGTAGTTCGTGCTCCGTACAATGATTGCCATAAACAAACGCTTGCCCCGCCGATCGACTGAAAACCTCTGCGGTGGCGGACCGAAAACTACTTGTTGTACAGGGCGCAGATGTGAGGATGATTCAAGGAAGAGATCGCGCGGGCCTCGCGCTCCAACCGCTGCTTCGAATCAGGGTTAGACGATAGATGCTCGGGCAAGACTTTGATCGCGACGGTACGCTCGAGCCGCGTGTCACGAGCGCGATACACCTCGCCCATCCCGCCCGCGCCGAGCGGCGCAATGATTTCGTAGGGACCGAGCTTGGTGCCAGAAGCCAGAGCCATCCGTGCGCGTGATTATAGCCCTAAAGCAGCGCTTTGCAGAGGATGCGATGATCCTGGATGGATTGTCGGCAATCCCGAAGTTGATGGTGCGTGGCCAGATCTCCGAAAACTAGCTACCGTGCCGTCCACCCTCCATCGATGAGAATCGTATCCCCTGTAATAAGAGAGGCTGCGCTAGAGGCAAGGAATACGACCGCCCCCGCCACATCCATGGGCTCCCCAATGCGGTGCAACGCAGCAATGCGCTCGATCACGTCTGAGCGGAACTCGGGGTTTGCGAGGGCACCCTCCGTCCCCGGAGTGCGAATAAATGTTGGTGCGACCGCATTCACCGTGATGTTGTACTTCCCCCACTCTAGGGCGAGGCATTTAGTGAGGTGCGCGATGGCAGCCTTCGTCATGCAGTAGACCGATTCGCTCGGTAGCGCCACGAAGCCAGCCTGTGAACTCAGGTTGATGATGCGACCATTCCCCTGCCGGATCATTACACGCCCTGCAGCTTGGCTAGCAAAAAATGTCCCCTTCAAATTAACCGCAAGGGTCAGATCGAAGTCGTCTTCGCGCACGTTCTCTGCGAAATTGTCTGGCGCGAGTCCCGCATTATTGACCAAGATGTCGAGCCTTCCGAGATGCATGACAGTGTCATCAACCGCCTGGAATATCTGATCGAGGCTTCTGACATCCATCTGTAACGGCATAGCACGTCGACCCATAGCTCCGATCTGATCGGCCAAGTCTCCGCGTGCGTTCACATCGCGCAGGCCAAGTGCTACGTCGGCGCCGGCGTGAGCCAACGCCAGTGAAACCGCATGGCCTAAGCCACGTGCAGCGCCGGTTACCAAGGCCACTTGGCCCGTGAGATCAAAGCTCGGAAAAACCATCGACAATGCCTCCGATTCGTGAGGATCAGCCTGCACATTGCTAGTCCTCTGCTGACGTGTCTTTCGAGTATGACTTGATCGAGTGTACTGCCTATTAACCAGGACGAAGAAAGCAGTTCAGATTCATTCGCTGCTGCGCCATTTCCATAACATCCGGCTGGCCCGTCAACCACCCGGAACCATGGCGAACTCGGCAGACAGGCACGAGAAGCTAACTTTTCGCAAGAAATTCTCACCCTTCATTCAAGCTGACATGTATACGCCGTAGACCTTGAGGTATACAGTGTAGACATGACCGCAACAACGGCACAGAAGATCGCAGGTGCGGCACGCAGGCTGCTGGATCAAGAAGGAGCCGAGGGCGTCACCATGCGGAGGGTGGCAACCGCCGTCGGCATTACGCCCATGGCGCTCTACCGGCACTATCCGAATCGCGATGGGTTGCTGAATGCGCTGGCGGATGCAGGCTTCGTGGAGCTGACGGCGAAGCTTGCGGGCCTGCGACTGACGGGCGTGATCGATCGCCAGCTATTGAAGATACTCGATGTCTTTCTCGACCATGCCTTCGACAACCCGCGACTGTTTGAGCTGATGTTTCTTAAGAAGCGCGAGGGCGCACGGCAGTATCCGCACGACTTCAAGGCGAGGCAGTCGCCGACGGCGAACGTGTCGGCCGATGTGATTGCACGCGCGATGGAGATGGGTTACCTGCGCAAGGATGATGTGTGGGAGATCGTCTTCGAGACGGGCGCGTTGATGCAGGGCCTCATCATGCTTTACCTGGGGGGACGCATAACGGTCTCTCCTTCGGAGTTCCGCGCCTTCTGCCATAGATCATTTGGGAGGTATTTGAATGGTATTCACACTTAGTTTTCGGCGGGTGATGGAAACGGTGCTCGCTACCGTCGCGACTGCTGCGATGTTTTACTTCGGCAATGGTCTCGAGCCGTGGTGGCCGCTAATGTGGTTTGCGCCGCTGCCACTACTGTTGCTTGCGTTGCAAAGTAAATGGTGGACGGCGGCGGTGACGGCAGTGGCCGTGATGATGCTCGGCAATCTAAACATGTGGAGTTACTTCACGAAGACGCTGGGGATGCCGGGGTTTGTGTGGGTGGGCATCTTCTTGGCTGCTGGTGTCGTCTTTGCAGCGGGAGTAGTGCTGTTTCGCGTGCTGGTCTTGCGTGGCGCGGTGTGGAGCGGGATTCTTGCTTTGCCGGCGGTCTGGGTGACGAGCGAGTATGTGCGGAATGTAACGTCGCCACATGGGTCGGCCGGAAGTCTTGCGTATTCGCAGCTGAAGTTTCTCCCGTTTCTGCAGCTGGCTTCGATCACGGGGCCTTGGGGGATGACCTTTGTGTTACTGCTGTTTCCTGCTGCGATTGCGACTGCGCTGCACATCAGACAGAACTCATGGAAGCGCGCGTTGCAGGTTGCTGGCGCGGGAGTTGGCGTGGTGGCGGCCGTGCTGGTGTTTGGTGCGGTGCGGCTGTCGCTGCCGCAGAAGCAGATGGTAAAAGTGGGGCTGATCACCTCAGACGAGAAGCTCAATGAGACGGTTACTGATCCGGGTGTCGATACCGAGCGGGTATTTAGTGACTATGCGCGCGAAGCGGAGAGGCTTGCGTCCGATGGGGCTCTGGCGATCGTGATGCCGGAGAAGCTAGGGGTCACGCTCGAAGGCAAAGCCGCGGGGACGGATGGCGTGATGCAGTCTGTTTCGGACGAAAAGTTAGCGACGATCGTGGCGGGCGTGGTGCATGTGGACGCTCCCGTGAAGTACAACGAGGCCCGGATATATGTTCCGGGCTCAGTTGTGCAGCGTTACGACAAGGAGCATATGCTGCCGCCCTTCGAGTCGAACCTGAACCCGGGAACGACCCTGACCGTACTGCCGCGACCGGAGCAGAAGTGGGGCGTAGCGATCTGCAAGGACATGGACTTCGCGTCGCCGGCGCGGCTATATGGCAAGGCCGGTGTAGGGCTAATGCTGGTTCCGGGATGGGACTTCGGAGTGGACGGAAGCTGGCACGGGCACATCGCGGTGATGCGTGGCGTGGAGGACGGCTTCAGCATCGCGCGTGCGGCAAAGAACGGCTTTCTGACGGTAAGCGACAACCGGGGCCGTATTATCGGCGAGGTGAGCAGCAGCTCGGCTCCGTTTGCGACGCTGCTGGTGGATGTGCCGGCGACGCACAGTTGGACGGTGTATCAGTTGCTAGGCGACTGGTTTGCGTGGGTTGCGATTGCGTTGCTGGTGTTTACGATGATGCAGATGGTACGGCTTCGCGATCCTGCCCACGTCCGAGATTCGGAGTTAGTACGAAGGCTTTCGATAACGGCCTGAAGACCGGACGTATCACCGTTTATTCCCTGTAGGGGCGTCGTACCGAGGATATTGGAATTCGTTCGTGGTTGGTCGCTACTCGGAAACTACCGGTCAATTGGTGAAAAATCCCCACACCACTCACCGACAGGAGGCGCGACAAAACATGGCGCTGTGGCGGGTGTATACGGCACTAAAATCGCGGCGAAGTTATCACGTTTTTATCACGTCAGCCCCTTCTCCGAGGGTACTTCTCACTTTGCGACAGCCTTCAATGTATTCGTATCCCAATGAAAACAAACTGGCGGAAGCGTGTGCGAGTCGAATCCACACTAAAACGTAGATTCAACAACATCGAAGGCAACGGACGGCGATTTAGGCAATGTTAGTACATGTAAGCTTCTTCGTTTGAACGTAGAGGCTCCGCATTTTGCCGTCGCCGTCGATCTTTTCCAAGTCCAGTTCAGGGGAGAAGGATGCTGTGATCCAGCCGCGGTACTCCAGAGCGTGGTCGATGCTGGAAACACTCACGCCGAGGTCGTGTGCTTTCTGCTCTATCCGCTCCTGAAACTCACCTTCCACCTTTGCGATCTCTTTCCTTAGTGCGTTGATCTTCGTGTGATCGCCCATGACCGTGAGCGTACTACCGGGTCCGATTTTGCGAGAAGGTCACAGCTGTGTAGTTACTGCTGGTGACTATCGGGCCATTGCCCTGAGACAACCACGCTAGGCTTCGGGTCGCATCCGCAAATTGTTCTGACACGATTGACGAAACATCGCGTCCTCTCAATGCGTGTAGTGGCCTGATTTCGACTGTTGATGAACCTCTACGGAGAAGGACGTTGGCATCCGGGGATTGCAAAGTCACCGAGGATTGCACCTCAACTGTGCAATTTTGATCACTTTACTTTGAGAGTGTTGGCTCGCGACGACATCCGCAAAATTACGCCAACGGAAATGTTTGACTTTCGACGCCAAGGGTGAAATCATTTTTGCCGTCGAGCGGGTCGTAGTTTTCCCGGTAGTCCCGGCGTTGTTCTCGCCCTCATTCCGCATTCATACAACATTCATCCATATCGTTAGGAAAAGTGTCTTTTCGTGACTCTTGAGGGGGGAGCAAATCGTGACACCCGCGCTACCGGCCAAGAAAAGCGACAAATTCGATTCCAAGAAATTCCTTTCGACCATCGACGGCGGAAGGAAGATCGTGGCTTTCGCAAAAAAGCAGGCGATCTTTGTCCAGGGCGACTCGTCCGATACTGTTTTTTACATTCAAACCGGAAAGGTAAGACTCACCGTCGTATCGAAGAGCGGGAAGGAAGCAACCATCGCCGTTCTGAACGAAGGCGATTTCTTCGGCGAAGGTTGCCTTACAGGACAACCTCTGCGGATGAGCTCCGCAACCGCAATGACCGACTGCTCGGTCATGCGCATCGAGAAAAAGGCCATGATCGAAGTGCTTCATCGGGAGCACTCGTTCTCCGATATGTTCGTAGCGTATTTGCTGACCCGGACCATCCGATATGAAGAAGACCTGGTAGACCAGCTTTTCAACTCCAGCGAAAAGAGACTGGCGCGGATGCTGCTATTGCTGGCTCACTTCAGCAAGGAAGGCGCGCCCGAAACGGTTATCCCCAACATCAGTCAGGAGACGCTCGCCGAGATGATCGGCGCGACCCGGTCGCGGGTGAGCTTTTTCATGAACCGGTTCAGAGAGCTAGGCTTCGTGGACTACGGCGAAGGTGGCGGGCTGCAGGTGCATAGTTCACTGCTCAGTGTCGTCCTTCACGATTAGACGTGGTGCCCACCTCCAACAGAGTGGCCGCGTTACGTTACGGCTTCCCGAGATGGAGATGAGTGCTCGACGAAACCAACTTGTGCTATATGCGCAGTCTCCGCCGTGCTACGCCGGCCAGAATTATCAGGCCACTCCCCATCAAGCTAATTGTGCCGGGCTCGGGAACGGTCGTTCCGCCGCCTCCGCCGCCTGCGCAACCGCCGCCGATGACATTATTGTCCAGCGTCACTGCACCATTTCGCGCCAAGGCACT
>Ga0070716_100000258_pt1 | contig 21235 bp, 16 predicted proteins | sample LARL112metaG_FD_71395 | JGI IMG/M metagenome (GOLD analysis project Ga0070716, IMG submission 71395) | Corn, switchgrass and miscanthus rhizosphere microbial communities from Kellogg Biological Station, Michigan, USA - LAR L11-2 metaG | ecosystem: Host-associated > Plants > Roots > Rhizosphere... | reverse complement strand
ACGCCGCGCAGCTTGAACCCGTCCAGCAGCCGCGTGCTGGCGTTCCAGAAGGCACCGGTCCCGGCGTAGGCGTCGAGGAACGTGCGGGCGGCATCAGGGTCCGTGGTCACCACGCTCGCCGCGAGCCCGGATGTTGCCTCATTAGCCACCGCAGCCGCGTGGGACGGGCCGTCCACCGGGGCCACGGTCACGGTCGCCTCGCGCCCGGTGTCCAGCGCCCACTCATGGCCGAGCGGATGATCGTGCGGGGGCATGGACGCCGTCACCCCGCGCTCGCGCAGCGCTGGCCCGGCCACGCCGAGCATCTGGTCCCATACCTCGGCGTGGACCAGCAGCAGGTTCAGCCGGTTGCACACCCCGAGCCGGTCAAGGCTCGCGCTGATCAGTTCGGCGGCCAGCACCGGGTCCGCGGCACGGTCAAGGTAAAGCACGCCGCCACCGTCGGCGTGGGCGAGCGTGCGCACCCCGTGCCTGGCGGCCTCGGCGGCGAGGGCGCGGGTGGTGTCCCCGCTCCCCCGCAGGATCACCAGCGGTATCAGGCCCGGCCGGGCGACCAGTTCCGTCGCGGCCTGCCGGTCGGCGGACCTGACCAGCTGCAAGGCACCGGGGTCCAGCCCGGCGTGTTCCAGGGCCGGCGAGATGACGTGGTCGAACAGTGCGGTGGCCGAGCGCAGTGCCGCCGCCCCGGTACGGAGCACGCCCGCGTTGCGGGATTTCAGCAGCTGCGACGCCACGTCCACCGTGACATTCGGGCGGGCCTCGTAATTGGCGCCGATCACACCGACCGGGATGCGTCGTTCGGCAAGAAAGAACCCGTCGGGAAGATCGCGCAGCCGCCTGTACGACGGCGGGAAGGGGGCGGCTGCGAGCAGTGAAATCTGCCGCGCCATCTCCGCGATCCGCGCCTCGCCGAGCGTGAGCCGGTCCAGCAGCCCGCGGCCGAGGCGGGCGGCCTCGCCCGCGGCGACGTCGGCGGCGTTCGCGGCGAGGACCGTGGGTGCGGTGTCGCCGAGCAGCTTGGCCATGCCGTGCAGCGCCGCGTTGACGGCCTCGCCGGGGGCGGCGGCGAGGTGCGGGGCGGCGGCCTTGGCCGCGTGACCGCAGGCGGTCACGGCCGTCGCGGCGTCGGGCCCGGTCATCACGGTCAGAACAACACGGACGCGAACGTCGCGATCTGGGTGAAGCCCACCCGCCTGTAGGCGGCACGAGCCGGGCGGTTGTAGTCGTTGACGTACAGCGAGACCACCGGCGCCACCCGGCGCAGCGCGTCGTTGACGAGCGCGGCCATCCCGGCCTCGGCCAGGCCGCGGCCACGCAGTTCCGGCCGCACCCAGACGCCCTGTACCTGGCAGGCGAGCGGGGTGACAGCGCCGATCTCGGCCTTGAATATGACCCGGCCGTCCTCGATCCGCGCGTACGCGCGGCCGGAGTCGATAAGCTCGCGCACCCGCGCCCGGTAGGCGCCCCCGCCGTCGGCGCCGATCGGCGAGACGCCCACCTCCTCGGTGAACATGGCCACCGAGGCGGGCAGCAGGATGTCGAGTTCCTCCCGGCGCACCCGGCGGACCAGCGGGTCCGGCGCGACCTGCGGCGGCCCGGAGATCTCCATGACCGGCTGGCTGCCCCGGATCTCGCGGGGCGCGCCCCAGTAGGGCCGCAGGGCCTCCCACATGTCCATCACGGCTGGGGACAGCCCCACGATCGACGAGCAGCGGCGGCCCATCAGCCGGGCGCGGTGTGCGAACGCCGCGACCGCATCCGGGGTGGCCGCGACCGGCACCAGGTTGGCGCCGGCGTAGCACAGGGAGGTGAGCTGGCCGCCCGGCTGATAGCCCCAGACCTGACCGCCCAGCCGGGCCAGTTCGAGCCCGGCCTCGCGCACACGGGAGCTGACGAACACGTTGACCACGGGGTCACGGTCGCACAGTGCGAGAACCTCATCGAGGTCGCGATCGTCGAGCAGGCGTAGTGCCGAGGATCGCCCTGCCTTGGTGCGCAGCACTCATCCAGCGTATCGGCCGGCCGGCCGGGTGTGGTCCGAAGGACACCCGTTGCGCGCATCAGGGCCGGCCACCCTCAGGCCGGCGTGGTCAGCCGTTCGGCGACGGGTCGGGCAGGGCCGGGCAGGTGGCGTTGACGAGCCCGGGCTGATGCGGCACGGCGCCGGTGGCGAGGTAGTTGTTGAGGTAGTTGTTGACGCACAGGTTCGGCGGCTGGGACAGCGACTGGCCGTGGTTCCCGCCGCCCTTGACGACCACCATCCGCGCGCTCGGCAGCAGCCTGTGCGCGTCCTGGGCGCCCTGATACGGGGTGGCGGCATCGAGCGACCCCTGGATCATCAGGATCGGCGGCAGGCCCGCGCCCTTGATGGCCGGCGGCCGGGCCGCACCGTGCACCGGCCAGAAGGCGCAGGCCGCATTGAACCACGCGTTGTCCCAGGCCTCGAACGGCGCGGTCCGGTAGACCCGCCGGGTGTCAGCGTCCCATTTGGCCCAGTTGCGCGGCCAGTTGACGTCACCGCACTCGACCGCGTTGTAGACGGCGAACTCGTTCTCGTTCTGCCCGCCGAGCGCCTTGTACTCGCTGAGCAGCCCCTTGACCGACCCGGTGTGCAGGTAGGCGGCGAGTGCGGCGGCCAGCCCCGGCCAGAGCGTATTGCTGTACCCACCCTGGAGCATCGTGTCGTCGAACTCGTCCGGCCCGATCGCCGGGCCGCTGGGCCCGGAGATCGGGTGCGCGGTCAGTTCGGCGCGGGCCCGGTACCAGGCCTGCTGTACCTGGGCGCCGGTGCTGCCGAGCCCATAGGTGGCGGCGTGCGCGGCGATCCAGGCGAAGAAGGCCTGGATCCGGGACTCGAACGCGTAGTCCTGGGAGATGTTGTCGGCGTACCAGGCGCCCTGCGGGTCGACGGTGCTGTCGAGCACCATCCGCCGCACCCGGCTGCCGAACAGCGTGGCGTAGACCTGGCCCAGGTAGGTGCCGTAGGAGTAACCCAGGTAGCTGATCTTCTGCTGGCCGAGCGCCGCCCGGATGGAGTCCATGTCCCTGGCGGAGTCCTTGGTGGTCATGTACGGCAGCAGCCAGCCGAAGCGGTGCTCGCAGTCGGCGGCGTAGGCCTTGGCCCGGCCGAGCAGGACCTGTTCGGCGGCCCGGTTCGCGGGGATGTAGTCGGGCCGCACGCCGGCGAAGAACGACGGGTCGCAGCGCAGCGCGGGCACGCTGGCGCCCACGCCGCGCGGGTCGAACCCGATGATGTTGTATTCGGAGGCCACCTTCTGGTCGAGGCTGAAGGCGACCGACGCGGCGAGGTACCGCCCGGCACCACCCGGGCCGCCCGGGTTGACCAGCAGGTCGCCCTGGCGCTCGGCCACCGGAGCGGTCGCCGGGACCATGGACAGCGCCAGGGTGATCTTCCGGCCCGACGGATGCCGGTAATCCAGCGGCACGGCCAGGCTGGCGCACTGCATCGAGGCGCCGGCGACCGTGCAGGGCTGCCAGTCGAGCCGTGTGGCCGATGACTGGTGGGCACCGCTGTTGCGGGTCGCCGGGGCGCCCGCCGGGACGGACGGCGATCCGAAGGCCGACGTGCAGCCGGCCAGCATCATGACCGCGCACGACATGACAACGGCGGCTGGCATGGCGGCCCGGCGCGGGAACGCCCGCTGCGGCCTGCGGGGCGACGGCATGACTGCTATCTTGCCGCACCCGGCGGCGTGCCCCGTCCCGGGACGTTCTGCGGTCAGGCGCTCCGCTGGCGCTCCAGCAAGGCGCGACGGTACTCCTCGATCACGATGTCGTTGAGTTCCTGGACCGAGGTGTTCTTGCTCAGCTTGTCGAAGGTGATCTCGCCGTGCTGGAGCAGGTTGATCCGGTCGCAGATCTCAATGGCCTGGCCGTAGTTGTGCGCGACGATGATGATGGAGATGTCGCCCTTTTGCTTGAGGTCCCTGATGAGGTCCAGGATCAGCGCCGCCTCCTTGGCGCCCATGGCCGCGAGCGGCTCGTCGAGCAGCAGGACCTTCGCGTCCGAGTACACCGCACGGGCGACCGCGATCGCCTGCCGCTGGCCGCCGGACAGCCGGGCCACCGGGACGTCCACCGACGGGAGCCCGATGCCGATGGCGTCGAGCCGCTCCCTGGCGATCCTCCGCATGGCCCTGTTGTTGAGCAGCGGCCAGCGCACCATCTCCCGCTTGAGGAACATGTTGTGGTAGACGGTGAGTTCGTCGATCAGCGCCAGGTCCTGGTAGACCACGTCGATCCCCAGCGCCCGGGCGTTGTCGACCGACTTGAGCTGCACCTCTTCGCCGTTGAGAAGGATCCGGCCCGTATCCGGCGGCTGGAAGCCGCAAAGGATCTTCAGCAGGGTCGACTTGCCCGCGCCGTTGTCGCCGAGCAAGCCGAGCACCTCGCCGCGACCCACGTGCAGGTTGATGTCCACCAAGGCGGTGACCGCGCCGAATCGCTTGGCGATGTGCTCCACCCGCAGAACCGCGCCGTCGGCGGCCTGCGGATCGGTCCCGGGCGGACCGCCGACCGGGGACAGGCCGTCAGGTTCGGGAGCCGTCATGTCGTCCGCCCTGCCCTCCGCAGCCGGGATAGCTGCACGTTCGCGATCATGGCGACCAGGATCGCGGCACCGAAGATGATGTTCAGCGGGTTGGCGCTGATCCCGATCAGGTTGAAGCCGTCCGTCAGGGCCGAGAGCACGAACGCGCCGAGGAACGCGCCGACGATGGTGCCCGACCCGCCGGCGAGCGCCGTGCCGCCGATGACCGCGCCCGCGATCGCGTAGAACATCGGCGTGTAGCCGCCGCTGCTCGGGTCGATCGAGTTCGTGCGGAACGCTTCCTGCATCCCGACCAGCGCCCCCATGAATCCTGTGAGCATGAAGGCGGTGTATTTGATCCTGGCCACGTTGATGCCTGCCTCGGACGCGCCGAGGATGTTGCCGCCTACCGCGACGGTGTGCAGGCCCCAGCGGGTGCGGCTGAGCGCTATCTGGAAGATGATCACCAGGACGATGGCCCAGGTGATCTCGGCCCAGGCGTAGGTGCCGATCCAGTGCCCGATGCCTTGTGCCTTGTCCGGGATGTTCGCCGGGTAGGCGTTCGAGGTGGTCAGCATGAGGCCCCACAGGATGAACCCGGTGCCGAGCGTGGCGATGAAGGACGGCACCCGCAGCGCCACCGTGATGAACCCGTTGACGAAGCCCGCGGCCACGCCCATGAGCAGGGAGAGGAGGACCGCCAGGACCGCCGGGACGCCGTAGTAGTCGATCAGGTAGTGCATGAAGAACGGCGAGAAGGCGAAGATGAACCCCACCGACAGGTCTATCTCGCCGCAGACCAGCAGGAACACCTCGCCGATGGCGATGATGGCCACCGGCGCGGTGATCTGCGAGATGTTGATGATGTTGTCCTTGGTGAGGAAGGCCGGGGAGGCGCGCCAGAAGTAGATCACCAGCAGGACGGCCACCACGAACACGGTCGCCTCGCGCTGCTGGGCGAGCACGGCCGCGGCTCGTTTCACGGCACCCCAGGGACCTCCGCCGAGCCCGGGGGTTGGCGGCAGGGCTGCGACATCTTCAGGGGCGCGCTCGGCTGTCTCGCTCACGTTCGTTTCCTGCCTCTCCCGTGGTGCCCCCGCGCAGGCCGACGGGGACTGGGCCCGTTCTCACAGGTCCAGTCTCCCGCCGCCAGCGCGGTTATCCAAGCGCAGATGCGTTCGGTAGTGCTCTCAGGAGATCGCTCCCGAGTGCGGGATGATCTTCTGCGCGGTGCTGGAACCCTCGAACCGGGATGTGGTGGTCTGGTAGGGACCCACATTGGCCTTGGTGACGAAGGTCAGGCCGGTGTTGGTCACCGGCGGGTTCACCAGGCCGCCGGAGAGGTTCCACAGGTAGAGGTACAGGGTCGGCAGGAAGCCCTGCAGGTAGGGCTGCTGGTCGATGGTGAAGCCCAGGCTGCCGGCCTTGATCGCCGACAGCGTCTGCGGGGTGAGGTCGAACCCGCCGGACGCCACCTTGCTCTGCAGGCCGTACTTGGCGACGATCGCGCCCACGGTCTGCGTCGAGCCCGCGTCCACCGCGAAGATTCCCTTGAGGGTGGCCTTGTGCGCCAGCACGTAGGCGTTGATCGTGGTGTTCTCCTGCGGCAACTCGGCACCGGAGGCGACCGAGGTGAAGTTGATGTTCTTGCCGGAGGCCTTGAGCGCGGCCTTGGCGCCGTCGATCCTGGGCTGGATGTTCGCGGTGCCCGGGGTGGCGATGAAGCCGACCGCGTCGCCGCCGTTGGGCATGGACGCCGCGATCTTCTGCCCCAGCGCCTCCCCGGAGACGAACAGGTCCTGGCCGATGTAGGCGAGCCGGTTGGTCCCCGGGTCGCCGGTGTTGCCGTCGGCGTTGTAGGAGACCACCGGAATGCCGGCGTTCATGGCGTTCGCCACCGGGGTGGTGAACGCGGTGGCGCTGATCACCGCGACCGCGATGCCGTTCGCCTTTGCCGAGATCGCGGCGTTCGTGGCGCTGACCATCTGCGGCACGTTGGAGTTGGCCGACCCGGTCCAGGTCGGCTTGGGAATGCCGAGCAGCGCCGCGGCGTCCTCCAGCCCGTACTGGGTGGGGACGAAGAACGGGTTGGTGGTGACGTGGTTGATGAAAGCGAACTTCCACGCGGGGGTGCTCGGGAAGTTACCGGCCGTGCTTTTGGCCGCTGTGGCGGTGCTGCTCGAAGAACTGCACGCAGCGAGCAGGGCTGACGCGGCGGCGGTCGCGCTGATGAGCCCGGTGCCGCCCAGCAACTTGCGCCGGGTCGGACCGTCCTTCATGTTGAGCGTCTCGACCGCTTCTTCGACCTTGGGGTCGACTTTTCTCATCGCGATCCTCCAGAAGAGTTCCGTGAGGCAGGGCTCTGCCCCACGAGGTCCGTACGATCCGGGGCCAACCTGGCGTACTGCGCCAGCATCATCCCCTGGGGGCCGGCCCGGGAAACGGTGATCCCGCACCGGGCGGGCGCCACATTTGTCGCGGTGGGCGCCAGATCATGGCTCACGCAGCGAAATACCGGTTGTGGCACCATCATGCGCTGCCAGACCGGCACCTGGTGGGGCTGACGCATCGCCCGTCCTCGTTTCAAGGCTGGCGGCCGCGGATTCCCCGTGCCGATGGCATGGCCGCTCGCTGAACTGCTGAAATTCAGGCCATACGGTGCCCCACCGCACCGCGGCCCGACGCTAAGGCCGCTCATGATCGCGTGTCAAGACGACGCGCAGGTCCCGGTATCGAGCTGTGACCTGTGACCGCGGCAATGACCCTGGCCGCTCCCGGGGGCGACTCGCTCCCGCCGACGGGGCCAGCCATGCACGCCCTCCGGGAGACCTGAGCACCGGGCGTGGACCGCGCTCCCCCGAAACGCGTCCGACCGTCCCCGATGATCATGAATTCTCCTGGCCCATGCTAAGGTCAACCGAACACATCCAAACATGTTCACGCTAACAAGTCACCGATTGATAACAAATGGGGAACGCAATAGAAACACTGCCAGGCAGCGCGGAGATGGGGGGTCGTACCGATGTGGTCGCCGTCCGACGCAGAGGAAGGCGCACGGATGCTCGCCAGGCACCGGCAGTCACTGATTCTTGAGGACATCCGGCGTACCGGCAGTGCCCGGGTGAGTGAGCTCACCCAGCGGCTCGGGGTGTCGGATATGACAATCCGCCGTGACCTGGAAGTGCTCGCCCGCTCGGGGCTGGTCGAGAAGGTCCATGGCGGCGCGGTGCTGCCCGGGGCGCCACGCAGTCACGAGCCGGGTTTCGAGGCCAAGTCCAGCTTGGAGCAGCCTGCCAAGGCGTCCATCGCCAACGCGGCGGCCAGCCTGGTCACACCGGGCAGCGCGATCGGGCTGTCCGCGGGCACGACCACCTTCGCCCTGGCCGAGCAACTGCTCGGCATCTCCGGGCTCACGATCGTGACCAACTCGGTGCGGGTGATGAGCCTGTTCACCGACGGGCCAGGCGCCGATCCGCGGGTGCGGGAACTGTCGGTGGTGCTCACCGGTGGCGCCAGGACGCCCTCCGATGCGCTCGTGGGGCCGGTGGCCGATCTCACGATCCGGTCGCTGCACCTGGACACGCTGTTCCTTGGCTGCCACGGGATCGACCCCACGGCCGGGCTGACCACGCCCAACCTCGCCGAGGCTGAAACCAACCGGGCGTTCGTGAAGGCGGCCAGGAAGGTCACCGTGATCGCCGATCACACCAAGTGGGGCATCGTGGGCCTGAGCTCGTTCGCGGATCTCGACGACGTGGACACGCTGATCACCGACAGCGGGCTCCCCGACGAGGCACGGACCGCCCTCGCCGACCGGGTGGGGCAGCTCATCATCGCCAACTAGCGGCCCGCACCGGCGCGCCGCCACGCCGGTGCGTGGGGCTGGCCGCGGGGAAGTGCCGCGCGCGTGGCGCCGGCCGCGATGGGACGCGGCGCGGGACGCGCTCCTGGAACCGGTCCTCAGGTAACGGTGACCGTGGGAGCGCCCGCGCCCGCGGGTTCTGCCGCCTCGGCCAGCTTCATGGCCTCTTCGATCAGCGTCTCCACGATCTGCGATTCGGGCACGGTCTTGATGACCTCGCCCTTGACGAAGATCTGGCCCTTGCCGTTGCCCGATGCGACGCCAAGATCCGCTTCCCTGGCCTCGCCGGGGCCGTTCACCACACAGCCCATCACCGCGACCCGCAGCGGCACCTCGAGACCTTCCAGCCCGGCCGTCACCTGGTCCGCCAGCGTGTACACGTCCACCTGGGCGCGTCCGCAAGAGGGGCACGACACGATCTCCAGGCCCCGGTCGCGCAGGCCAAGCGACTCCAGGATGGCGATGCCGACCTTCACCTCTTCGACCGGCGGGGCCGACAGCGACACCCTGATCGTGTCCCCGATCCCCTCGGCGAGCAGCGCCCCGAAAGCGACCGCCGACTTGACCGTGCCCTGGAAGGTGGGCCCGGCCTCGGTCACGCCCAGGTGCAGCGGGTAGTCACACGCCTGCGCGAGCTGACGGTAGGCGTTGATCATCACGACCGGGTCGTGATGCTTGACCGAGATCTTGATGTCGGTAAAACCGTGCTCCTCGAACAGCGAGCATTCCCACAGCGCGGACTCCACCAGCGCCTCGGCGGTGGCCCGCCCGTACTTGGCAAGCAGGCGCTTGTCCAGCGACCCGGCGTTGACCCCGATCCTGATCGGCACGCCCGCGTCGGATGCGGCGCGGGCGATCTCGGCGACCTTGTCGTCGAACGCCTTGATGTTCCCCGGGTTCACCCGGACCGCGGCGCAGCCGGCATCGATCGCGGCGAAGACGTACTTGGGCTGGAAGTGGATGTCGGCGATGACCGGGATCTGCGACTTGCGCGCGATGTCGGGCAGCGCGTCCGCGTCGTCCTGCGACGGCACGGCCACCCGGACGATCTGGCAGCCGGTCGCGGTGAGCTCGGCGATCTGCTGCAGCGTGGCGTTCACGTCGGCGGTCAGCGTCGTGGTCATGGACTGGACCGATACGGGCGCGCCACCACCCACCGGCACCGCGTGCTTGCCCTTGCCCACCACGATCTGACGGGACTTGCGCCGTTCGGCTACCGGCTGCACGGGAAGTCCGGGCATACCAAGGTCTGTCGTCATCTGCTCAAGGCCTCACTGAATGTGAACCGGGTTGACGAGATCAGCCATGATCAAAAGCAAACCTACACCGACCAAGAGCGCGAATACTCCGACGCTCAGCGGTACCAGGCGCCGGTAGTCGACCGGGCCGGGATCGGGCCGCCCGAACAGCCTGGCGAGCCAGTACCGGATCCGTTCGTAGATCACCACCGCGAGGTGGCCGCCGTCCAGGGGCAGCAGCGGGAGCAGGTTGAAGGCTCCCACGAAGATGTTCAGCGAGGCGATGATGAGCAGCACCAGGGCGGCCTTGGGCTGCCAGCCGATCCGGGCCTCCAGCACCTGGCCGGTGATGTTACCGGCGCCGACCACGCTGGTGACCTGCCCGCCGGGGGTGTCGGCGCGATTCTTCGCGAACAGGTCGGGGATGGCCTTGGGCAGGCTGGTGACCACGCTGGCGGAGCCGGAGAGCATCGTCCAGAACTCGTGGCCCGCGTACGAGGCAGCGCTGACCGGGCCCACGCGCTGGAACACCGCCGCCGGCGAGACTCCCAGGTAGGAGCCGTGGCCGGGGAGACTGGCCAGCGTCGCGTGCAGGGTGACGAGCTTGCCGTGCCGGTCCACCACCACCGGGACTTCCTGGCCGACCTGCTGGCTGCGGATGGCCTTGCCCATCTGCGTCCAGGAGTTCACCCGGAGACCCCCGATGCTGACGATCCGGTCGCCGACCTTGACTCCCGCCTGGGTGGCCGGCGATGCCGGGTCGCCCTTGACGCAGCCCGAGTTCAGGTTGGCCGGGACGCAGGACTCGACGGTGCCCACCGCGGTCCCGGTGCTGGCGGTCTCCAGGCCGATACCGGCGGCGACGATGAACAGGAGCACCAGGGCCAGCACGAAGTGCATGAACGAGCCGGCCGCCAGGACGATGATCCGCTGCCAGCCCGGCTGCTTGCGGAACGACCGCGGCTCGTCGGCCGGGTCCACGTCCTCAAGGTCGGTCATCCCGACGATCTTGACGAAGCCTCCGGCCGGGATGGCCTTGACTCCGTACTCGGTCTCGCCCTTCTGGCGCGACCAGATGGTCCGGCCGAACCCGACGAAGAACTGGGTCGCCTTCATGCCGAACAGCTTGGCCGTCGTGAAGTGGCCCGCCTCATGGAGCATGATCGACGCGAGCAGGGCCACGACGAAGATGGCAACGCCGAGCAGGAAGCTCATCCGGCGGTCTCTCCCCTCTTCAGTGCCGTGCCCACGGCATGATGCGTGCGTTGCCCCCAGGCAGCAGCCAGTTCCGCCGCCCTGGCGCGCGCCCAGCGGTCAACTGCCCGCACATCGGCCAGGCTTACCGCATCTTTCGCGCGGCCGTCATGTTCCGAGACTACCTGCGCCACGGTGTCCACGATCGCGGCGAACGGGAGCCTGCCCGTCATGAAGGCGTCCACACAGATCTCGTTGGCGGCGTTGTAGGCGGCCGGCGCGGTCCCGCCCGTCTGCCCGGCCTGGCGGGCGATGGCGACCGCGGGGAAGGCGCTTTCGTCCAGCGGCTCGAAGGTCCACGTGTGCGCGGTGGACCAGTCGATCGCCGGGGCGGCGCCGGGCACCCGGTCCGGCCAGCCCAGCGCCAGCGCGATCGGGATGCGCATGTCCGGCGGGCTGGCCTGGGCGATCGTGGACCCGTCGGTGAACTCGACCATCGAGTGGATGACCGACTGCGGGTGCACGACGACCTTGATCTTGTCGAACCCGAGCCCGAACAGCAGGTGAGCCTCGATCACCTCGAGCCCCTTGTTCACCAGGGTGGCCGAGTTGATGGTGATCACCGGGCCCATGTTCCAGGTGGGGTGCGCGAGCGCCTGCTCGGGCGTGATGCCGTCCAGTTCCGCCCGGCTGCGGCCACGGAACGGCCCGCCGCTAGCGGTCAGCACCAGCCGCGCGACCTCTGACCCGGTCCCGGAACGCAGGCACTGCGCGATCGCGGAGTGCTCGGAGTCCACCGGCACGATCTGGCCGGGTGCCGCCAGTCCCGCGACCAGCGGCCCGCCGACGATCAGCGACTCCTTGTTCGCCAGCGCGAGCACCCGGCCCGCGCGGAGCGCGGCCAGCGTGGCGGCCAGGCCGCTGAACCCGGTCACCGCGTTCAGCACCACATCGGCCGGCCAGGCCGCGACCTCGGCGACGGCGTCCGGGCCGGCCAGGACGGTGAGGGGCCCTGGTCTCTGGCCGGTCCTGCCCGCCCGGCCTGCCTGAGCCGCGTGTGCCTTCAGGGCTTCCCGTACCTCGGCGGCTGCCGACTCCCGTTCCACGGCGACCACGGCAGCCCCGAACTCGATGGCCTGCGCCGCCAGCAGGCTGGGGTTGCTCCCGCCGGCCGCCAGCCCGGCGACCCGGAACCGGCCCGGGTTCCGCCGGATCACATCGGCCGCCTGGGTTCCCACCGACCCGGTCGAGCCGAGCAGCACTACGTCACGTGGCCGCGAGCGCGAGGATTCCACCACGTCATTCTGCCTTGATCCACGCGCGCATGCCCCGGCAGCCATCGGAGCTGGCCTGCGACGGCCGATCCATGGCCCCCGCCTGCGGGCTATCCGGCGACCGGGGCGGGCGCGCTCTCCCAGTCGGGGCGCAGCGGCATGTGGGACTTACCGTCGGCTTCCAGCCGGACGCCGAGTATCTGGTGCAGTTCCACCACGTTGTGGTCGAATCCGAGCCGGGAGCCCGCCATGTACAGCCGCCACACTCTGGCCGTGCCCTGGCCGACCTCGGCGACGGCCTCGTCCCAGTGCGCGTCCAGGTTCGCGCACCAGGCGGCCAGGGTCCGCGCGTAGTGCTCGCGCAGGTTCTCTTCGTGCCTGATCTCGAACCCCGCACCGTTCATCTCCGACACCAGGTGGCCCGGGCCCTCCAGTTCCCCGTCGGGGAACACGTACCTGTTGATGAAGCCCCCTGCCACGCGTGCGGGCTCGGAGTTGTCCGGCCGGGTGATGCAGTGGTTGAGCAGCCTGCCGCCCGGCCTGAGCTTGCCGAACAAGAATGAGAAGTAGGCCGGGAGCTGGGCCTTGCCGATGTGCTCGGTCAGGCCGATCGAGCTGACCGCGTCGAACCCGGTCTCCGGCACGTCCCGGTAGTCCAGGTGACGCACTTCCGCGAGATCGGACAGCCCCTCGCGGATGATGGCCTGCTGTGCCCACGCTGCCTGCTGTGCCGACAGGGTGACCCCGAGGGCCTTGACCCCGTGCTCGCGTGCGGCGTGCCGGACCATTCCGCCCCAGCCGCAGCCGACGTCAAGCAGCCGCATCCCGGGCTGGAGCGCCAGCTTCCTGGCCACCAGTTCGTGCTTGTACGCCTGTGCCTGCTCCAGGGTCGCGTCCTCCTCCGGGTAGCAGGCGCAGGTGTAGGCCATTGACGGCCCGAGCACCCACTCGTAGAACGTGTTGGAGACGTCGTAGTGATGGGCGATGGCCGAGGCGTCGCGACCCTTGGAATGGCGGAGCCCGCCCGTCCAGCGGCGGCGGATCCGCACCTCCTGGGGCGGCGGCGGGACCCGCGGGAAGAGCAGCTTCGGCCCGCCCAGTTCGCCGAGGACGCGGAGCCGTTCGGACAGGCCCAGGTCCACCCGCTGCGCGTGGGCCATCCGTGCGAGCGCCGTGTACATGTCGCCGTCCACGTCCAGGTGGCCGGTGACGTAGGCGCGCGCCAGGCCGAGCGAGCCCGGCGCCTGGGCGATGTAGGACAACGCGACCGGGGAGCGGACCGTGATCCGCACCGGTGCGCCCGCAACCCCCGCCATGCTTCCGTCGTAGGCACGGAATTCCACCGGGGCATCGGGGCCCGCGATCCGCTCGAACACATTGGCCAGCGCCATGACCGTCATCCCTTCACTACCTGCCGCGCGCTTGCTAGCTTCCGCGCACGCACTTCTCGTACAGCCCGGACAGCCTGCCGCCTCCGTCGTAGGCGCTCTTGAGCCGGGCATAAGCGGGGCCGTTGTAGGTGGCCCAGAAATCCTCCTCGGAATAGAACGACGTCGAATACAGGCCCTTGGAACCGCCGAGCGCGGCCACCTCGGTCTCGACCAGGCGGTTGTGGTAGCCGTCGCTCCGTCCTGGTGGCAGCGGCACCGTCCCCCAGAAACCGAAGTTCACGTAGACCTCGCCGGGCCGTAGCGGGTAAAGCGGCCAGGAGGTTTCGCTGCGCAGCCGCAGCGGGCACAGCCATACCGGGCTCATGCCCACGTCGGCCGCGAAGAAGCGCAGGAACTCAGCCCCGCGGTCCACGGGGATCTCCACGTCCTGGATCACCGCTTCGCGCGGCGGCTGCCTGCGGTTGGCGTTGAGCGTGTCGGACAGGTGGTGCCGGCGGTCGAAGGCGACCAGTGACCGGTAGACATCGGACCGCCGGTAGCGGCGCGGCCACAGCTTGCGGACCGCCGGGTGCTGCACGCCGAACGGCCGCGAGCACCAGAACCAGTCGGTGTCCCAGCGCCACAGGTAGTCGCGGATGGTGAGGAAGTCCTCGCGCGGCCCGCGGACCGACTGGTAGTAGATCTGCTGGCCGGTGTAGTCGCTGCGCCAGGGAGCCACGTCGCTGTAGGCGCCGACGGTCAGGTAGATCTCGTCCAGGCCGAACGCGGTGCCGTCCACGAAATCGGCGCGGTGTCCGTGCAGGCTCCCCTCCGCGGCGACCTGGGCGACCGCCTCCAGGCACTGCTCCGGGCTGGTGTAGGGGAAGTGGCGCAGGTGGACAAAGGGCGCCACCGGCTCAAGCTCGATGGTGAGCGACAAGGCGTAGCCGAGCGTGCCGTAGGAGTTCGGGAAGCCACGGAACAGGTCCGCATGCTCGCCCTCGGCGGTAGCCGTCACCACCCTCCCGTCTCCGGTGAGGATCTCCATGGCGGTGACTGACTCATGCGGCAGGCCGTTGCGCAACGAGGTCGATTCGATGCCGAGACCGGTGACAGCGCCGCCGAGCGTGATCGTCTTCAGTTGCGGCACCACCAGCGGCATCAGCCCGTGGCGCAGGGTGGCATCGGCGAGATCCTCGTAGGTGGTCATGCCACCGACCACGGCGGCCCGGGCGGTGGGATCCACGTGCAGCACGCTGGAGAACGCGGACGCGTCCAGGCCGGCGGCGGTGCCTGGACCCTGGGTTCCACGGCGGCCCCCGGCGCGTGGCGCCGGTTCGCGGAACCGGAACAAGTTCGAGGTGCGCTTGGCCAGCCGGACCGGCGTCCCGGTGGGCAGGGCGGCATAGGCCTCGCGGAAGGCGGCGACCGCGGCCTGGTGCTCCGCGGCCACCACGGGTGGCAGCCGCACCTGCGACGCCGTCGCGCCCGGCGCCGCCACGCCGGGCTCCACCGCTTCGGGATGGCCGCCAGCCACTGTGGCGTCCGTCACTGACCCACCCCTTCCTCCTGTCACAGGTTCGGTCTTCCTCCGGTCGCAGGCCCGGCCTGCCCCTGGTCGCAGGCCCGGTCTTCGCCCGGCGGCAGACCCGGCCATCCTCCGGTCGCAGGCCGGTCCTGCATTGAGGATGACTGCGCCAGGCCCGGGCCGGCAAGTTCTGGCATCCGGGCGAAAGGCGGACCGAGTCTACCCTTAGGTAACTTTCGTGCTTAGTGTCCCTTCCTGCGTGAATCTCCCCGGCCCTGCCGGGGCCGCCCCGGGTTGTTAGCGTCCCTTCCTGCGCGAACCACCCCGGCGCTGCCGGGGCCGCCCGGACTGGCGCCGAGGGGATGGCTGCGCGTAACTTTCCGCTACTTCTTCTGGAGTCATCGGCAGGCGTGCCTGCGAGGGCGGCACTCCCGCCGTGAGGATGTCCCGTAACAGCAGCGCCATGGAGTAGTCCGGGTCGGCACCGAGAGCCCGGTCCAGGGCGATGTTCGCGAGCGTCCCGTCACCGGACTGCCAGGCGGTGAAGGCGAGCAGCGAGGCCGGCGCGGGCAGCCACGGGCCATCGATCCGGCGCACGATATCCGCCCACAACGAAAGGTGCGCCTGGCGGTGCTCGGGGAGCATCCTCGCCCATGCGTCATCACGAACGGCGAGGTGGACCAGGCTGACCGCCAGCCAGGCGATCTTGTCTTCGCTGGTGATCCTGCCCCCGCCGCGGTACACACGGATGGCTTCCCGCACCGCCCTGCGGCCCTGGCTGACCACGAACCGCAAGGGACCGCCCGGCCCGTTACGCCGCGCGCGGTCCATGAGGGCCTGGGCCCGGTCGCACGCCCGGTCGATGGCCTCATCCATGGCGCGGGCCGCCGCGCCCGCAGGCGGGGCGAGGGTGGCGGCGACGGCGTCGCGATCCGGATAGGCCGCCAGCCCCGCGACGGTCATGGCGGCGGCCGCAGGGTGGGACTGGTAGTCGAAGGCCGTGCCCTCTGCCGGGCAGCATGCCGCGTTGGCGCAGAGGTAGGACCAGTACCGGCGGTCCTCGACGCGGAGCAGTTCGCGTAGCTGCAAACGCCGCTGGCGGACCGCTGCGGCGAACGCGTCCGCGACCGGGGTGACGAGCCGCCCAGGACCGTAACCGATGCCGATCACCATGCTGGCACCGCGCTGGGCGAGCACGGCGACCGCGTGGTCGGCGATCTCGGCCGCCGCCGCGGCGCCCGGCGGGTCCGGCAGGTCGTACCGGAACCCGAGTTCAACCCGGCGCCGCGGGCCCGTGGCGCCGATCACCACGAAACTCAGTGATGGGTGGAAGCCGATCAGGTGCGGCACCACCGCCAGGATGTCGGCCGGGCCGCTGACCCGGACCTTGGGCAGGGTCCTGTCCGGAGGGGACGGCGGCCCGGGCTCTCCCCCTCCGGGCGGCGGGCTCAGGTCCGCGGGTGCGCCCGCGGCCGACGGGGGAAGCGGGCCGCGCGGCGAACTGCGCCCAGGTAAGGCACTCTGCCCGGACGGGGCTGGTTCAGCCGGCGCGGCCGGCCCGGACGGCGGCGGCTCCCGGCGGGCGGGCTTGGCGGCGCCCGGTTCACCGCCGGCCAGATCACGACGGCGACGTTCAGGGTGGGCGCGGGGTGCGGGACTGGGTGACGGCTGCTCGGTTTCCATGCACCCAGGCTGCGGGGCCGACGCGGGGAAAAGAGGGCCACCGGTCGCGTGTGCGTAACCCCAGGGTGGTTGGCGCGCTCTGTGCACAGCGCAGACCCGCCGATTTGACAGGCCACGCTTCGACTGGGCGCCGTGGTCAGAGCGCGATACCGAGAAGGGCGTCCACGGTGTCGCGGACAAGCGCGGCCGCCGCAGCCGTCCCCGCAGGCAGTTCGGCCGCGCCGGTGACCGCCGATGCCCAGCGGTCCACGGCAGCCAGCGCACCCGGAGCGTCGAGGTCGTCGGCGATGCGCTCCCGCACCGCGGCCAGCACGCTCTCGGCCGTGGGTATGCCCTCGCCGGTTACCACGGAACCAGGGTCAGATGCGGCATCGGGCTCGGCGGACACCGCCCGGCTCAGGGCCGCGCGCCAGCGGGCCAGCCGGTCCTGGGCAGCGGCCAGCCCGGCCGCGGTCCAGTCCCAGTCGCTCCGGTAATGGTGCGCCAAGATGGCCAGGCGTATCGCCATCGGGTCCACGCCGTCGGCCACCAGCCGGGACACGAACACCAGGTTGCCCAAGGACTTGGACATCTTCTCGCCGTCCAGGCGGACCATCCCGGCATGCGCGTAAGAGCGTGCGAACGCGCCGTGCCCCGGCACACCGTCGGCGAGGGCCACCCGCGCGTGCGACGCGCTGAACTCGTGGTGCGGGAAGATCAGGTCCCTGCCGCCGGCCTGGACGTCGAACACATCGCCCAGGTAGGACGTGGCGATCGCCGCGCACTCCACATGCCAGCCCGGCCGCCCCGGGCCGAAACCAGAGTCCCAGGACGGCTCCCCCGGCCGGGCGATGAGCCAGACCATGGGATCCAGCGGGTCCTTCTTGCCCGGCCTGGCCGGGTCACCGCCGCGCTCGGCAGCCAGCTCCACCATGGTGGCCGGGTCCAGGTGTGACACGGCCCCGAACTCCGGGTCGGCGGCGCGGGAGAAGTAGACGTCCCGCTCCACCTCGTACAGGGCGCCGCGGTCGGCCAGCACCTGGTTCATCCGCTCGATCAGCGGGAGCGCTTCCACCGCTCCGACCAGCCGGGCGGGCGGCAGCACCCGCAACGCCTCCATGTCGCCCCGGTACCTGGCGATCTCCCGTTCAGCCAGCTCGCGCCAGTTCTCGCCGTCGCGGTCGGCCCGCTCCAGAAGCGGATCGTCCACGTCGGTGACGTTCTGCACGTAGGTCACCTCGTGGCCGTTGTCCAGCCAGGCGCGGACCAGCAGGTCCCAGGCCACGTAGGTCGCCGCGTGCCCGAGGTGGGTCGCGTCGTAAGGAGTAATCCCGCACGCGTACAGGGTCGCCTGCTGCTCGGCAGCGGCGCGCGTCAGTTCGCCGGTGGCCGTGTCGGCCAGGTACGGTTCCACGCCGGGTCCCGGCAGGGAAGGAACATTCGCGGCGTGCCAGGTCTCCATGTGCGCAGGCTATCTCTGGTCCGCGGGCCCGTCGGCGGGGCGGTGACCAGGCACCAGCCGCGGTGGCGCGGCCTGCTCGAAGGCGTGCGCGAGCGCGATCAGCGCGGGCTCGCTCCACGGCGGGCCGAGGAAGGAAAGGCCCACCGGCAGGCCGGATACATTTCCCGCCATTACGGTCACTGCGGGGTACCCGGCTACCGCGGAAGGCGACGAGGTGTGGAAAACGTCATGGTCGCCGAGCACGTAATCGGTCAGCCAGGCCGGGCTCGCGGTCAGCGAGACAATGGCGTCGAGCCGGTGCGCGGCGAGTGGCCCGTCCAGCGATTCCTTGGCCCGTCGGGACGCTTCGGCGCGTGCTGCCTGGTAGCCGGGCTCCCCGAGGTCGCCCGTGGTTGCCTCGGCCCGCTCGAAGTGTTCCTGGCCGAAATGGGCCAGCACCGTGCCGGCGTATTGCGTGTTGTATTTAATAAGGCCGGCCAGGTCTGCCGGGTGCGTCCCGCGCAGATCGGCCAGGTAGGCATTGAGATCGTGTTTGAATTCGTGCGTCAGCGCCGCGAATTCCGGTTCGTTGATCTCGGCCGCGCCGGGCAGTTCCACCGGGTCGACGAGTTCGGCGCCGGCCTCGCGCAGCAGGGCGAGCGCCCGCTCAAGGACCGCGGTGGTGCGCGCATCCGCGTCCCTGGAACCGTCCCGCCACACGCCGAGACGCGCACCGGCCAGCGCGTTGCCGTCCAGGTAGGCCGTGTAGTCGTGGGCCGCCGCGGGCGCGGTCGCCGGGTCGGCCGGGTCGGCGGCGGCGAGCACGGACAGCAGCGCGGCGGCGTCCGCCACCGACCGGGTCATCGGGCCCGCGGTGTCCTGCGCGGCCGAGATCGGCACGATCCCGGTGCGGCTGACCAGGCCGAGGGTCGGCTTGATTCCGACGATCCCGCAGGCGCTTGCCGGGCAGACGATGCTGCCGTCGGTCTCCGTGCCCACGGCAAGCGGTGCCAGGCCAGCGGCGACCGCGACTCCGGAACCGGAACTCGATCCGGACGGGTTGCGGCCGGTCCCGTGCGGGTTGACGGCCTGCCCGCCGAGCGTGCTCCACCCACTGGTGGAGTGGCTGGAGCGGAAGTTCGCCCACTCGGACAGGCTGGCCTTGCCGAGGATCACCGCGCCCGCCTCGCGCAGCCGGGTGACCAAGAAAGCCTCGTCCTGGTCGGCCTCGGCGAGGGCCGGCGAACCGGCCGTGGCGGGCATCCCTGCCACGGCGATGTTGTCCTTGATCAGGATCGGGATACCGGCCAGCGGCCCGGGTGCCGCGCCGCGCGCACGGGCGTCGTCACAGGCCCGCGCCTCGGCGGCGGCCTGCGGGTTGACGCTGATGACCGCGTGCAGCGCCGGGTTGAGCCGTTCGATCCTGCCGGAGTAGAAAGCTGTCAGCTCCGTGGCGGTGAGGGCGCCGTCGGCGAGGGCCTGCCGCAACGCCGCGACCGTCACGGTGTCCGGATCGAGCCCGGTGCCCCCGAGCGTCTGGCTTACCTGCGACGATGTGCTTGGCTCGGACATGGTAGGAGGATAACGGCGTGGATGTATCAATCGGCTCGCTGGCCGCCGTCCCGGCGCTGAGCAGGCCCGATCTGCTGGCCGCGCCCGTGGCGGGTGCGCTGGCCGCGCTGGGAGAAGCCGCGGCTGGCGAGGTCGGCGTGGCCGAGATCGACCCGGCGGCCGCCGACACCGCCACGTTCTGCGAGCGGTACGGGGTGAGCCCGGCCGAGTCGGCCAACTGCGTGGTGATCTCCGGCAAGCGCGAGGGCGAGGTCAGGTACGCCGCCTGCGTGATACTCGCTACGACCAGGGCCGACGTGAACAACGTGGCCCGCCGCGAGCTGGACGTGCGCAAGGCCTCGTTCGCGTCGATGGACACCGCGGTCGCCGAGACCGGGATGCAGTATGGCGGGATCACCCCGCTGGGCCTGCCCGCAAGCTGGCCCGTGCTGGTGGACGCGGCCGTCGCGGACACGCCGTACGTGGTGATCGGCAGCGGTGTCCGGCATTCCAAGCTGGTCCTGCCGGCGAAACTGCTGGCCAGCCTGCCCGGCGCGCGGGTGATCGACGGCCTGGCCCGCTGACTGCCGGTGCAGCCGTTGTCATGGTTGCGCCAGCCACGACATCAGAAGGTGTTGTGAAGAATGGGCCAACCCGGCCGACTCTGACCGGGGCCGGTTTCTAGTCATTGAGTGGACCACAGACCTGTGATACTCCGCCTGGCAGCACAGCCGGGCTGGCTTGGCGGCGGCGGATTGCTGGGAGAATTTCCCGGCTGAGCCGGGAAGGCGCCTCTTCTTGCCGGGAATTGCGCGGCGGGATCGTGGCCTGACCACAGATTCTCATTGGGAGGCAATCATGAACGGTCGCAGGCTTACTGTCCTTACTGCAATCACCGGGCTGCTCGCCGTTGGCGAGTTCGGCAGCGCGGTCATCATCTGGCTGGAGAACTATGCCGGAAGCATCTGGCCCGCTGCGGTCGTGTTTGGCGGGTTGTTCCTGCTGGCCACGTGGCTGCTGCGCAGTGGGCGGGTCACTGCTGGCGCGGTGCTCGCCGGGCTGCTGTGCCTGTTCGAGGTCGTATCGTTCGCCGGCTGGACCCGGCACAACGCCCTGGACTGGGTCTACCAGACGGTCTTCGCGCTGCTGTCGGCGGCCGGGCTGATCGCCGTCATCGCGGTGCTCGCCGACCGTATCCGCCGTAGGGCCGCGGCCTGACCAGACACGGCGCGCTTCAATGGATCTCGCCGGGGCCGCACGCGTGGTGCACGATGAGCCTATGGAGAGCCCGCCGCCGGCGCCGGTCAGCGGCCGTTTCACCGCGGTCGCGACCGGTGCCGCGGTCGTAGCCGCGATCGGAGGCGCTGGCGTCGCGGCTGCCTACGACCGCGCCGGTACCGCGGTTTTCGCCGGCACGCTGTCGTCGGCTTTCGCCATCGGAGCGATTGCCGTGGTCGGCGCGGTGATCACCCTGGCCGCGCCGGGCAACCGGGTCGGGTGGCTGCTGCTGGCCTCCGCGACGGTGCTGGGTGTCGGCGGGGCGTTCACCGAGGCGGGGATCCATGG
>Ga0070716_100000257_pt1 | contig 21238 bp, 19 predicted proteins | sample LARL112metaG_FD_71395 | JGI IMG/M metagenome (GOLD analysis project Ga0070716, IMG submission 71395) | Corn, switchgrass and miscanthus rhizosphere microbial communities from Kellogg Biological Station, Michigan, USA - LAR L11-2 metaG | ecosystem: Host-associated > Plants > Roots > Rhizosphere... | reverse complement strand
CGCCTGCGGCTGATGCACCAGCTCACCGTCGACAACAAGTGGACGGAGGGCCGGCCCTACTTCGCCAACATCCCGCGGCTCTACGGCCAGACCATCAGCCTGATCTCGTTCGGCAACGTGGCCAAGGCGGTGGCTCGCCGCTGCCACGCCTTCGGGCTGCGGGTGATCGCCTACGATCCGTTCCTGGCCGAGCTCGAGATGACCGCGGTGGGGGTCGAGCCGGTGACCAGCCTGATCGAGCTGTGCCAGCGCGCCGACTTCCTGTCGATGCACGCGCCGCTCAACGCGGAAACGCGCCACATGATGGGCGAGCGCGAGTTCCGGGCCATGAAGAAGAGCGCGATCTTCATCAACAACGGGCGGGGCCCGACGGTGGACGAGAAGGCCCTGACCGAGGCGCTGCGCCAGGGCTGGATCGCGGGCGCCGCGCTCGACGTGTTCGAGGTGGAGCCGGTCGATCCGAACAACGCGCTGCTGCACATGGACAACGTGCTGGTGAGCCCGCACATCGCCTCCGCGACCGCTCGGATGGCGCCGGAGACCCGCCGGCGCCTGGGCCGCGAGATCGCCACCGTGCTGCAGGGCAAGTGGCCCCGCTCCGCGGTCAACCCCGGCGTCCTGCCCAAGACCTCCCTGATCCGCTGGCAGCCCTATCCGATGGGCCGCGGCCCCAACCGCTGACCCCATTCAGACGCGCGACCAGAGGTCGCGCAGGGTCGACAGGGCGGCGGGGGAGAGGGGGCCCTTGTTCACCGCGGCGGCCGCGAAGTCGAGCTGGGCGAGGTCGCTGCAGCCGATCAGCACGGTGGAGAGCGCGCGACCGCTGACCGCGAAGCGGAGCGCCGCCTCGACCACGCTGCCCGCGTGGCCCGCGGCCACCAGCGGCTCGAAGACGCGCGCCCGCCCCGCGTCGGTCGCGTAGTCGGGCCCCGAGGCGATCGGCGCCACCGAGGGAATCGCGGTCGGGTGCCGCGCCACCTGACCGCTCAGCGCCCCGCCCGCCAGCACCCGGATCCCGATGGTGCCTACCCCCTGCTCCTGCGCGAGCGTCAGCAGCCGGTCGTAGTCCTGGGCGGGAAAGCCCGGGGGCACCTCGTAGGCCCCGCTCGGGTTGAGCAGGTTGAAGACCGCCTGGGCGGTGTCGACCGCGCCGCTCGCGATCGCGCGATGGAGCGCGCCGGTCTCGCCCGAGGCGGTGACCCCGAAGAAGCGCACCTTGCCCTGCTCCTGCAGCCGCCGCACCGCCGGCACCACCGCGTCCAGCACGCGGGCCACGCCGAGCGGCCGCTCCTCGCCCACGCGCCCGATCAGGTTGTGGAGATGCAGCAGGTCCACGCGCTCGAGCCCGAGCCGGCCGAGGCTCGTCTCGACCGAGCGGGTCACCGCGCCGGCCACGTCGGCGAGATCGGCGGCCACCAGCCGCCACTTGGTGCCCACGATGGCCTGCGGCTTGAGCGCCCGCAGCACCTGGCCCAGGTTCTTCTCCGACTCGCCCGACCCGTAGGCGGGCGCGGTGTCGAGGTAGTTGATGCCGAGCTCGAGCGCGCGGGCGACCCCGCGCTCCCGATCGGCGGGCGCGCCCCGCACCATGAGCCCGCCCACGTCCCCGCAGCCGAATCCCAGCGCCGACACCTTGAGCCCCGTCCGCCCGAGCCCCCGGTATTCCATGGCCGATTCTTATACCACTTCCGGCCCGCGCGTCGCCCGCTCGCTTGCCCCGCGCCCGGCCGTTCGGTACTCTCTCCACGCATGCGCCACCTCCACCTCGGCCGCACCGGGCTCGCCGTCTCGCGCCTCTGCCTCGGCACCATGACCTTCGGGCTGCAGTGCGACGAGGCGACCTCCCGCGCCATCCTCGACCGGGCCGCCGCGGGCGGCATCACCTTCCTCGACACCGCGGACGTCTACCCGGTGGGCGGCGGCTTCGAGACGGTGGGGCGCACCGAAGAGATCGTGGGACGGTGGCTCGAGGGCCGGCGCCACGACTTCGTGGTGGCCACCAAGTGCGGTGGAGCGATGAGCGCGCGGCGCTGGGACCGGGGCGCCTCGCGCAAGCACGTGCTCGACGCCATCGACGGCTCGCTGCGCCGGCTGCGCACCGACTACGTGGACCTCTACCAGCTCCATCACCCCGATCCGGAGACCCCGATCGACGAGACCCTGCGCGCGCTGGACGACGTGGTCCGGGCTGGCAAGGCTCGCTACGTGGGCTGCTCGAACTTCCCCGCCTATCATGTCGCGCGCGCGATCGGTCGCAGCGAGGTGCTCGGGGTCGCGCGGTTCGACTCGGTGCAGCCGCGCTACAACCTGCTCTTCCGCCAGATCGAGCGCGACCTACTGCCGCTCTGCCGTGAGGAGGGGATCGGGGTCATCCCCTACAACCCGCTGGCCGGCGGCCTGCTCTCCGGGAAGCACCGCCGCGACGCGGGCCCCACCCCGGGCACGCGCTTCACCCTCGGGAGCGCGGCCCAGCGCTACCAGGAGCGCTACTGGCACGCGAGCGAGTTCGAGACCGTGGAGTCGCTGCGACCGCTCGCCGCCCTAGCCGGGCTCTCGCCGACGAGCCTGGCCCTGGCCTGGGTCCTCGCCGAGCCCGCGGTCACCGCGCCGATCGTCGGCGCGAGCCGTCCGGACCAGCTCGACGCCGCGATCGCGGCGACCGAGAAGCCGATCGACGCCGCGCTCAAGGCGCGTCTCGACGAGCTGACCCTCGAGTATCGCCGGGGCGACGACCCGCGCTGAGCCGCGCGGTCGACGGAGGAGCCGCCATGCCCATCCCCGCGAATCGCCAGATCGTGCTCCGACGCCGTCCGGTCGGGATGCCCAAGTCGGACGACTTCGATCTGGTCGAGGCGCCGCTCCCGTCGCCGAAGGACGGCGAGGTCCTGTGCCGGACCATCTACCTCTCGCTCGATCCCTACATGCGGGGGCGCATCAGCGGCGCGCGCTCGTACGCCCAGTCGGTGGAGCTGGGGCAGGTGATCGTGGGGGCCACGGTGAGCGAGGTGCTCGAGTCCCGGCACCCGGGGCTCGCCGCGGGCGACCTCGTGCTGGGCTACGACGGCTGGCGGTCGCACGCGGTGGCCAAGGGCGGAGGGCTCCGCAAGCTCGACCCGAAGCTGGCGCCGATCTCGACCGCGCTCGGCGTGCTCGGCATGCCGGGAATGACCGCCTACGTGGGCCTGCTCGACTTCGGCCAGCCCAAACCGGGGGAGACGGTGGTGGTCTCGGCCGCCTCCGGGGCGGTCGGCTCCGCGGTGGGGCAGATCGCCAAGATCAAGGGCGCCCGCGCGGTCGGCATCGCGGGCTCGCCGGACAAGTGCGAGTACGTGGTCCGCGAGCTGGGGTTCGATGCCTGCGTGAACTACAAGACCGGGGACCTGGCCGCCGCGTTGAAGGCGGCCTGCCCGGCCGGCATCGACGTCTACTTCGAGAACGTGGGCGGGGACGTGCTCCGGACGGTGACCACGCTCCTGAACCAGAACGCGCGCATCCCGCTCTGCGGGCTCATCTCCGAGTACAACGCGACCGACCTGACGCCGGGACCCAACCTGCGCCCGTTCCTCTTCAATCGCGTGCTGCTCAAGGGCTTCATCGTCTCGGATCACCTCGGCCGGATGGGCGACTTCCTGAAGGACTGCGGCGGCTGGCTGCGCGAGGGCCGCCTCAAGTATCGCGAGGACATCGTGGCCGGTCTCGAGAAGGCGCCGGAGGCCTTCATCGGGCTGCTCCAGGGTAAGAACTTCGGTAAGCTGCTGGTGCGGGTCGGGGAGGATCCGGGCCGGTGAGCGGACGGCGCAAGACCCGCGCGCTCGCGATCGGGATCGCCCTGGCCGCCCTGGGCCTGTGCCCGGCCGCGGCCCCGGCGCAGGTCTTCATCGCCTCCAAGCCGCATCCCGATTTCTGGATCGCGCCGCTGCTGATCACCGCCAACATCGCGCCCAAGGACGTGGCCGGCACCGCCGGGCCGCTGATGCTCCAGGTGTCGTTCAGCGTGGCCCCGCCGCCCGCCCGCGATCCCGCCGAGATCGCCCAGGACATCTACCTGCTGTGGCCGGCCCAGCTCGTCGGCACCGACGGCGCCGACGGCGCGGACCCCGCGCTCGTGCGGCAGGTGGAGGGCGCCGGCTTCAAGGTGCTGGTCCACGGGCACGTCCCGTACTCGGCGCGGAGCCGGGCCCAGATGGGGACCGGAGCCGGCGCGGCGGGTCGCCGCGATCTGGGCGCCGCGCCGTTCGTCACCTTCGCGCGGCCGGAAGGGCTGGCCCGGGGCGCGAAGCCGGTGTCGTTCATCCGGATCCCGTGGAAGCCGGAGCTCGCGAGCCTCGACTGGGTGCCGCGCCTCGATCTCAACGCGAAGGGGACCATCACCGACCGGCGGGTGAGCTGGCTGGAGGAGACGTTCTGGGGCCGGCGCAACATCATCACGCTGAGCTTCGGCGACGTCGGCTACTCGTCGCTCTATCCCTTCTACTTCGGCAATCGCGATCGGGTGATCCCGCTCGCCCCCGACTTCTCGCGCCTGGCCGTGAACTTCGATCAGGCGAACCACCTCAAGATCGACGAGGTGGTGCCGATGACCGCGAGCCGGCGGATGAGCGAGACGCGCGAGAACACCGAGACCTTCTCGATCCCCCTGCTGGCCGCCGACGGCATCGTGCCGCAGGTGCTCAAGATCCAGTTCGTCTACTTCCGGGGGCGGCTCCCGTGGCGGCCGATCCTCCTCTCCGCCCTGCTCCTGGGCCTCGGCAATCTCACCGGGCCCATCGTCGGCAACGTGCTGCGCCGCCTCGCCCGCACGGTACGCGAGCGGGTGCACGTCGGGCGGGGGGAGGCGCAGGGGAAGGCGACCGGGCAGGTCCCGTCGACGGAGACGCTCGCGCGGATCCGGCCGGGCGAGACGACCTACCAGGAGGTGCTCCGGCTGGTCGGGAGCGAGCCGGAGGAGGAGCAGCGGCTGCCCACCGGCGAGATCCGCGCGGTCATCTACCGCGGCCAGCGCCTGGTCCCGCACCACGGGCGGCGGTTCGGCTGGTTCGCGACGGTGAGCCACTGGGACGCCGAGCACAACGAGGTGCAGATCGACTTCGAGCAGGATCGGGTGCGCGACATCCAGGCCCGCATCCGCCGCACCCGCGCCCAGCCCGCGGCGACCGCCTGAGCCGGCCGCGGGCCGGCGCGGCGGGCGCGCGCTCGGCCGTCAGTGGGCGCGGATCCAGGCGGCGACGGTGGAGACCACGCTCGGCTCGATCCCGAGGTAGCCGTGGGGCGCCTTCGCCTCGCAGGGCGCCGAGGTGGCCGGGCTGCCCCCTTCGAAGGCCATCAGCTCCTTCGCGGGCGCCTGCTTGAGCGCCTTCATGATCGCCTCGGCCCCCGAGTAGGGAGACGCCACGCAGGTGTCGTCCTTGTGGTGGACCACGAGGGTGGGCACCCGGATGTTCTCGAGGCCCGCGTGCAGCACCGTCTCGTAGCTGGCCTTCGTGGTGCCGGTGACCGAGGAGGTGAGCACGATGCCGTCGGGCCCGCCCTCGGTGAGCCGGGACGCCGCGTTGGCGGCGGAGAGCGTGCCCATGCTGGTGCCCACCAGCCACACCGGCACCTTGGCGATCTCGCGCACCGCCGCGATCGCCTGCTGCACGTCGGCCGCGTGCTCCTTGGTGGTGCGGAAGTTCCACAGCCCGCGCGAGTGATCGGAAGGCGCGTCGAGGATCGCCACCACGAAGCCCTCGCGCACCCAGCGCGGGCGCGTCCGCACCAGGAAGTTCCCCTGGAGCTGACCGAGGCCGGCGCGCGTCAGGGCCAGGTTGCCGTCGCCTCCCGCGAAGATGATCACGCTGGCGACCGGGGCGCCCTCCGGGCGCAGCAGCAGGAACGACTCGGTGACGCCGGGGCGGGCCGGGATCGTCTGCACCTCCTCGTCGGCGGCGCGGGCGGAGGCGGGGAGGGCGCCGCTCAGGACGAGCGCGAGCCCGAGCGCGGCCAGCCGGCGGCGAGGCGTCATGGTCTCGTCGAGGATACGGCCCGGCCGGTTCCACTGGCAAGGGATCGGGGCGACGGTGTACAGTCCGGTCGCGTCGGCAGCACGAGATCCTCCGCAGCACGAGATCCCCCGCGGCACGAGATACGAGGAGGCGGTGAGGATGGCGACGATCTACGACGAGGTCTACCGTCGCGCCCAGCGCGACCCGGAGGGGTTCTGGGCGGCGGCGGCCGAGGACGTCCACTGGGAGCGGCGGTGGGACCGCGTGCTCGACGCGAGCCGCCCGCCCTACTACCGCTGGTTCGCGGGGGGCCGGCTCAACACCTGCTACAACGCCCTCGACGTGCACGTCGACCGCGGGCGCGGCAAGCAGCTCGCGCTGATCCACGATTCGCCGGTGACCCAGACGGTGCGCGCGTTCACCTACTTCGAGCTGCGCGATCAGGTCGCGCGCTTCGCGGGCGCGCTGCGGCGGCTGGGGGTGGAGACCGGCGACCGCGTCATCCTCTACATGCCGATGGTGCCGGAGGCGGTGATCGCGATGCTCGCCTGCGCGCGGATCGGGGCCGTCCACTCGGTGGTCTTCGGCGGCTTCGCGTCCAAGGAGCTGGCCACCCGGATCGACGACGCCAAGCCCACCGTGATGCTCTCCGCCTCGTGCGGCATCGAGGGCAGCCGGGTGATCCCCTACAAGCCGCTGCTCGACCAGGCGACCGAGATGGCCTCGCACAAGCCGCGCCGCTGCGTGATCCTCCAGCGCCCGATGGCGGCCGCGCCCATGACCCCGGGCCGCGACGTGGACTGGCACGAGGTGGAGGCGGCCGCCGCGCCGGTGGAGTGCGTGCCGGTCGCGGCCACCGACCCGCTCTACATCCTGTACACCTCGGGCACCACCGGGATTCCCAAGGGCGTGGTGCGTGACAACGGGGGCCACGCGGTCGCGCTCAAGTGGAGCATGGGCGCGGTCTACGGCATGGGGGCGGGTGAGGTGTTCTGGGCCGCCTCCGACATCGGCTGGGTGGTGGGCCACTCCTACATCGTCTACGCGCCGCTGCTCAAGGGCTGCACCACGATCCTCTACGAGGGCAAGCCGGTCGGCACGCCGGATCCGGGCGCGTTCTGGCGGCTCTGCGCCCAGCACGGGGTGAACGCGCTCTTCACCGCGCCCACCGCGTTCCGCGCGATCAAGAAGGAAGACCCGAAGGGCGAGCACATGGCGCGGTACGATCTCTCGCGCTTCCGCACGCTCTTCCTCGCCGGCGAGCGGTGCGATCCCGACACCCTGATCTGGGCGCGCGAGCGGCTGCAGGTGCCGGTGGTGGACCACTGGTGGCAGACCGAGACCGGGTGGCCGATGGCGGCCAACTGCGTGGGGCTCGGCATGCTGCCGGTGAAGCCGGGCTCGCCCACCAAGATCGTGCCGGGCTACGACATCCGCGTGCTGGGGGAGGACAACCGGGAGCTGCCCGCGGGCGAGATCGGGTCGATCGCGGTGAAGCTGCCGATGCCGCCCGGGAGCCTGCCCACGCTTTGGAACAACGACGCGGGCTACGAGCGCTCGTACCTCACGCGCCACCCCGGCTTCTACCTCACCGGGGACGCGGGCTACAAGGACGAGGACGAGTACATCTACATCATGAGCCGCGTGGACGACATCATCAACGTGGCCGGGCACCGGCTCTCCACCGGGGCCATGGAGGAGGTGCTCTCCTCGCACCCCGACGTGGCCGAGTGCGCGGTGATGGGGGTGGCCGACGAGATCAAGGGCGAGGTGCCGGTGGGCCTCGTGGTCACCAAGGCGGGGGTGGCGCGCGCGGACGCGGACCTTTGCCGCGAGCTGGTCGAGCTGGTGCGCGAGCGGATCGGGCCGGTGGCCGCGTTCAAGACGGTGGGCGTGGTGAAGCGCCTGCCCAAGACGCGGTCGGGCAAGATCCTGCGCGGCACCATGAAGAAGATCGCGGACGGTGTCGAGCACACCGTGCCCGCCACCATCGACGACCCCGCCGTCCTCGGCGAGATCGGCGACTCCCTCAAGTCCCTCGGCTACCCCCGGTAGCTAGGCGACGACGCCCGTGCCCCGGATGCGCCGGCGGGCGGCCAGGCCGAGCGCGGTCAGGCTGCTGCCCAGGAGCAGCAGGGTGGCCGGCTCCGGCGCCTGAGCGGGCGGCTCGTCGTGGCTGTTGGTGAACTCGCTGATGAAGGAGTCCTGCAGCAGCTGGATGTCCTTCTTCACGTAGATCGTCGACGCGAGCGGGGTGAAGGTCGCGTTCCCGATGCCGCCGCTGGTCACCACGTAGTCGGCCAGCGACCCGCTCGCGCACACCCCGTTCAGGAACTGGGAGCCGCAGACCGTCTCCCGGATCGTGACGTTCTTCCCGGGGTTGTAGAGGTCCACTCCGCCGAGCTCGGTCTGACCACTGAGGGTCTTGACCGTGTAGTAGAGCATGATGTCGGCCAGGTTCGCGGGCGACGGGTCGTGCGAGACCTGGAAGGTCAGGTTCACGTTGTTGGCGACCACGCTGGAGAGACCGCCAAGGAAGATGTTCGCGGCGACGCCGACCGGGCTGACCACGAAGCTGCTGAAGTTCAGCGTTCCGAGATCACAGCCGATCGACCCGATGGCGGCCACGTTGCCCGCGTTCATGCAGGACGGGACGGCCTCGGCGTTGGAGGTGACCGCGACGCTGCCCATCAGCACGACGAGCGAGGTCAGAGCAAGAATGGCAAAGCGACCCATCTGGATGAGCCCTCCTTACGAGCGAAAGATTGACTGGGTAGGAGACAAGTTGCGTGCCACCCGCGGGGCGGAGGGCGGGCCGCGACGGCGGGGCGCAGAAATTCCGATACCCCCCGAACCGGGGCCGCTTCGGTGAACGAGGTCGCTACCGCGTATGGGGGTGGGGCGGGTGGTGAGTACTACTTACTGCGTAACCGATACGTGATTCCGGGAAAGCTACCTTGTAAGATCGACCAGGACGTGCTCCTCGCCGAACCAGATCGGCGAGCGCGCCAGATCGATGAAACGCTTTTCATCTTCGAGCAGACGCCGCCCCGCGTCGCGCCCTTCCTTGGTGGCGCCCGCGCGCGCGAACTCGTCCACCGACTCCCACCACAGCTCGGCCACGCCGTCGAAGTCGTCGGGGGCGCCCCGGTGGCGGCTCAGCGCCTCGCTGAAGGCGGAGGTCACGGTGTGCACCTGCACGTAGCGCTTCACCCCGAGGGCGGGCGCGAGCTCGCGCACCAGCGGGCCGTGGGACTCGAGCCAGTAGCGCTGGAATTCCTCGCGTGAGAGGCGAGAGAGGCGGCGCAGGCAGAAGACCAGCTTGATCATGGCGCGCTCGGGAGATCCTTCCGGAGGAAGAAGTGAGCGTGCCCGACCGGCCAGTCGTCGGCCCGCGCGTAGATCTCGTAGCCGTGCTTCACGTAGAAATCGGGGGCCTGGAAGCTGAAGGTGTCGAGGAAGACGTGGCGGCAGCCCCGCTCGATCGCGCGCTGCTCCGCCGCGGCCAGCAGCCGCTGCCCGTGGCCCTTCCCGCGCAGTGCGCGTGCGACCCACAGGATGCGGACGTACATGACGCCGCCCCAGATCGCGGCGAGGAGGCCGCCCTGGACCTCCTGGCCGGGGTCCCGCAGGAACAGGTTGACCGGAGAGAACTCGGTGAACCCGGTCACCCCCACGTTGTACAGGTCGAGATGGTCGATGACCGTCTGCTTGAGGCTCTCGGACGCGTGGGGATCGGACTCGATGCGCATCTCGGCCATGGTCGTGGCGACCCTCCTGCCGGCTCCGGGGCGCGGCCGGGCGCAGGCTAGCACGGGGCGGGGGAGGTCGCAAATCCGGGCGTCCGGAGGCTCGCCCGGCGGCGGGCGATCGGGTAAGATGCCGACGTGACGAGCGTCTCGCGTGACGCCGACGTGCTGGTGATCGGCGCCGGGCCGGGTGGAACCACCGCCGCGACCTTCCTGGCCAAGGGCGGAATGCGCGTGGCCGTGGTCGAGCGCGAAGCGTTTCCGCGCTTCAAGGTGGGCGAATCCCTCATCCCGACCTGCATGGACATCTGCAAGCGCCTCGGGGTGCTCGACCGGGTGCTCGGGCACGGCTTCCAGGTGAAGTACGGGGCGACCTTCCACGACCAGGAGCTCGACCTCGAGACCACCTTCGACTTCCGGCCCGGACGGCCGTGGCCGTCGTTCACCCTCGACGTGCACCGCGCCGAGTTCGACCAGATCCTCCTCGAGCACGCGGTGTCGCATCCCGGCGTCACCCTTCACCAGCCGGCCACCGTGGAGAAGGTGGTCTTCGACGCGGACGGGGTGACCGCGCGGCTCAGCGATCGGGACGGCGAGCGCGAGCTGCGCGCCTCCTTCGTCGTCGACGCGAGCGGGCGCGACGCGTTCCTCGCCGCGCGCCAGGGCCAGCGCAAGCCGCGCCCCGGCCTCGGCAAGGTCGCCATCTTCGCCTACTTCCGCGGGGCGCGGCGCTTTCCCGGCCGCGCGGAGGGCAACGTCCGCCTCTACATCTTCCCGGAGGGCTGGTTCTGGTACATTCCGCTCGCCCGCGACGAGACCAGCGTGGGCTGCGTGCTGCACCAGCGGGTGGTGAAGGCCCGGCGCGGGACGCTCCACGAGCTGTTCGACGAGATGGTGGGGCGCTGCGAGAAGATCTCGGAAAACCTGCGGGGCTCCGAGCGGGTGACCGAGCTCTACACCACCTCGAACTTCGCCTACACCATCGAGCCGATCACCGGCGACCGGTTCCTCTGCGTGGGCGACGCGGTGGCCTTCGTGGATCCGATCTTCTCGCCCGGGGTCTTCCTCGCGATGCAGACCGGCGAGCTGGCCGCGGGGGCGATCCTGCGCGCGTTCCGCTCGGGCCGCTTCGAGGCCCGGCGCTTCCGCGCCTACGAGCGGGCGGTCCGCCGCGGCACCAAGCCCTTCGAGCGCTTCATCGAGTCGTACTACGACCGGGCGTTCCTCGAGGTCTTCATGCGCCCGAAGAACGTGCTCGGGGTGATCCCCGCGGTCACCGGCGTGCTCGCGGGCGGATCGTTCGGCCTCCTCCCGAAGCACCTGCACGCCTCCCTCTGGTTCTTCCACCAGGTGGTGCGGCTCACCCGGTGGACGAACCTGCGGCGCGGGGTGGTGCTCGAGTCGCGCCTCGACTGGTAGCGGGCCGACCCGCCCGGCGTGCCCGCCTCGCGACCCGATCCGGGCTTCACCCCCCGCGAGCTGCGCGCGCTCCGGGCCCTCGGGAGCCCGATCGGCATCCAGCGCGCGCTCGACGCGATGCCGTACCATCTGGCCGGCACCGCGTGGTCGCCGCGACGCGTCCTCCGCGAGCGCACCGCCCATTGCCTCGAGGGCGCGGTGTTCGCGGCGGCCGCCCTGCGGGTGCTCGGCTTCCCGCCGCTGCTGCTCGATCTGGAAGCGGTGCAGGATACCGATCACGTGGTGGCGGTGTTCCGGACTCGCGGGCACTGGGGCGCGATCGCCAAGTCCAACTTCTCCGGGCTGCGCTATCGCGAGCCGGTGCACCGGAGCCTGCGGGAGCTGGTCATGAGCTACTTCGACGGCTACATCAACCTGCGGGGCGAGCGCACCCTGCGCGCCTACTCGCGCCCGGTGAACCTGGCCCGCTTCGACCGGCGCCGGCCCGGGTGGGCGACCGCGGAGGGCGATCTCTGGTGGATCGCCGAGCATCTGCTCGAGATCCGGCACACCCGGCTGCTCAGCCCGGCGATGACCCGCGCGCTCTCGCGCGTCGACCGGCGCGCGCTCGCAGCCGGGATGGTGGGCTACCGTGAGCACTGAGGCGAGCCGCGTGCAGGAGAACCTGGACGGCACCCGCACCGAGTACTTCGCCCTCGAGTGCACCGAGGCCGCGCTCCTCGCGCTGCTGCGCGAGCTCTTCGAGGAACACTGGGAGCATGTCATCTTCGGCCCCTGCATCGAGGGCGCGGTGTTCGAGGGGCGCTTCGGTGCGCGGCCGCGGGTGACCCTGCTGGACGGCTACGTGACCGTGCAGCTCCAGGGCAGCGAGTCCTGGCACTTCCACCTCTGCATCGGCCCGCACCGGGGCTCGCCGGGGCTGCCCACCCCACCCGCGCTGGCCGAGTGGCGCCGCTGCCGGCGCGCCGCGTTCTTCCAGAGCCGGGATCCGGCCGGACGGCCGAGCGCGTGGGGCCTGCGCCTCTGGAACGGGCGCGACGAGCAGATGCTGACCGTCTTCCTGCCGAACCCGTGGATCGACCCGGCGCGCGGCCGCTACGTCGACACGCCCGACTGGTCGCGCCTGCGGCTCTGGATGGACCTGCGCGCCCGCCACGCGGGCGTCCCCGCCGAGCCGCCGCCCGCGGACGCGGCGCCCCCGCGCACGCACTGACCCGCGACTCCGTGAAATGTCGGATTGTAAGACCTGACCCCGGCCGATAGAATCGCGGGCATGGACGGGGTGCACGACCTGGGCGGCATGCAGGGCTTCGGCCCGGTGGAGCGGGCGGAGAACGAGCCCGTCTTCCACGCGGCGTGGGAGGCGGCGGTGCTCGCGATGCAGCGGGCGGGCGGCTCGCGCGGGTTCTTCAACATCGACGAGTTCCGCCACGCCATCGAGCGCATGGCGCCGGAGCACTACCTGCGCGCGACCTACTACGAGAAGTGGCTCGACGGGGTGACGCGCGTGCTGCTCGAGAAGGGCGTGCTGGATGCGGGCGAGCTGGCCGCGCGCCAGGCCTTCTTCGTCGCGCGCCCCGACGCGCCCGCGACCGAGGCGCTGCGGGGGCCGCTGCCCGCGCGCCCGCCCGCCCGGGGGCAGTGGGCGCAGGACGTCATCCGCGACACCGGGGCCACCCCCCGCTTCGCGCCCGGCGAGGCGGTCCGCACGCGCGACGTCCATCCGCACGGCCACACCCGGCTCCCGCGGTACGCGCGCGGCAAGCGCGGGGTGATCCACCGCTGCCACGGCATCCACGTCTTCCCCGACACCCACGCCCACGGGCAGGGCGAGCAGCCGCAGCCCCTCTACAGCGTGCGCTTCGACGCGCGGGAGCTGTGGGGCGAGTCGGCGGAGCCGAACCAGGCCGTGCACATCGATCTGTGGGAGAGCTATCTCATCCCCGGGAGCTGAGAGCCGATGGGCAAGAACCATCCCAACGTCGATCCCTACGTGGTCTCCCGGGTGCGGGCGCTCGAGTCCCTGCTGCTCGAGAAGGGCATCCTGGCTCCCGACGCGGTCGACCGGGTGATCCAGCGCTACGAGGCGGACACCGGCCCCATGGTGGGGGCGCGCGCGGTCGCGCGGGCCTGGACCGACGCCGGCTATCGGCGCCTGCTGCTCGACGATCCCCGCGCCGCGCTCGCGCGCTTCGACCTCGACTACGCGATGCTGATGGTGGTCGAGAACACCGAGGCGGTGCACAACCTGGTGGTGTGCACGCTCTGCTCCTGCTACCCGTGGCCGGTGCTCGGGCTGCCGCCCACCTGGTACAAGATGCCGGCCTACCGCTCGCGCGCGGTGAGCGAGCCGCGCGCCCTCCTCGGCGAGCTGGGGCTCGCGGTGGATCCGCGGCGCGAGATCCGGGTGTGGGACTCGAGCGCGGAGATGCGCTACATGGTGCTGCCGCAGCGGCCGGCCGGCACCGAGGGGCTCGGGGAGGCGGATCTGGTGCCCCTCATCACGCGCGACGCGCTGATCGGGGTGGCCGAGGTGCGGCCGGCCGCGTCCGCCGCCCGCTGAGCGGGGCCGCCGTGTACGAGCGTCGACGCAACATCGTGGTGCGGCGCGACGGCCGCCCCGTCAACGTGGCCCGCTTCCGCGGCCAGCTCTTCGTGTGCGCCACCGGCTGCTGCTGTGGCCGCACCGAGGATGGCTTCGCGGCGGTGCCCACCGAGAGCTTCCACCGCGAGTGGGAGCGGCGCCGGCTCCGCAACGTGATCCACCTCACCATCGGCGGCTGCCTCGGCCCCTGCGCGCTCGCCAACGTGGTGCTCCTGCTCTTCGACGGCCAGACCCAGTGGTTCCACTCGATCGACTCCGAGGCGCAGGCCCTCGCCCTCTACGATCACGTGGAGCGCATGCTCGAGGCCGACCGGTGCCTGCCCCCGCCCGCCGCGCTCGAGCCCTATCACTTCACCGCCTCGTCCTGGCAGCCGCGACCGGACGGGCAGCCGGTGGACGACGCGCGGCTCTGGCGGGCCGCCCGCGGCCACGCGTGCGAGACGCCCGACTCCGGCGTCACCGCCGAGGGGCGGGCCCTGTCGGTGGACCGGGTGGTGGCGGTGATGGAGGGCCACGCCGCCCTGCCGCGCAAGAACGGCGAGCTCGTGTTCGAGGAGCCGTGGCAGGGCCGCGTCTTCGGCATGGCGGTGGCCCTGCACGAGCGTGGACGGTTCGAGTGGGAGGAGTTCCGCCGGGCCCTGATCGCCCAGATCGCCGTCGCGGAGACGCGGCCGGGTCCCTTCGTCTACTACGAGGTCTGGCTGCGCACCTTCGAGGAGCTGCTGGCCGGCAAGGGCCTCGTCACCGGAGCGGAGCTCGACGAGACCACCTTCCAGTTCGAGTTCGGCGAGCGCGACGACGTCTTCTAGGCCCCCGCGCGTGGGGGCCGGGGGCGGGGCCTAGCGCGCGGCGGTGCGGGGGAGGTCGGGCGAGGGCGAGCGCGCGAGCCGATCCAGCGCGGGCATGAGCAGGCCCACGATGCGCACCGGCAGCGCGCTCGTGAAATGGAAGCGCGCCGCCTCGGGGCCCGGCACGTAGGCGGTCACGGTGCCGAAGTAGCGGTCGTCGAGCATGAACACGAAGGTGGCGGCCCGGCTCACCACGCGCGACTCGACCACCGAGCCGTTCTTGCCGTAGACGAGGTAGCGGTGGTCGCCGGTGCCGGTCTTGCCGCCCACCGCGTGGGGGCCGTTGGGGCCGGCGAGGGCGGGCTTGAGCCCGCGCGCGGTGCCGCCCTCCACCACCTGAGTGAGCGCGCCGCGGATGACGGCGGCGATCTCGGGCGCGAGCACCTGGCTCGGCGGGATCTCGGCGCGCCCCATGCGCGTCTCGTAGGGGGTGCCGGCCGCGAAGTCGAGCCCGTCGATCAGCACGGTGGGCTGCCGCACTCCGTTGTTGAGGATGATGCCCATCAGCTCGGCGAGGGCGGCGGGCCGGTCCCCGGAGCTGCCGATCGCGGTGGCGAGCGACGGGGTCAGCGAGGCGAACGGGTAGCCGAGCCGCTCCCAGCTCCGGTGCAGGTCGAGGAAGGCCTCCAGCTCGAGCAGGCTCGCGATCCGATGGTCCTGCGCGTTCCGGTGCCGGGTGAAGAAGAGCCAGCTGTAGACCGCCTGGCGCTCGGCCGCGCTCGCGCGCACCACCTGGCCCATGCCCGCCCCCGGGTGGCGCCGCAGGTAGCCGGCCACCCACAGCTCGAGGGGGTGCACGCCCGCCACGTAGCCGCGGTCGACCAGGGGCATCGCCTCGGGGGTGGCTTGCGCGTAGAGCTCGGCCATCGCCTTGTCGGACAGCGCGCGGCCGGGCACCCGCGAGGCGAGCAGGTCGCGCACGATCTCCGGGCTCGCTTCCGGATACACCGCGCGCAGCGCGATGGCCAGCCCCGACGGGGTCGGGCGCGCCGCGCTCAGGACCAGCTCGAGCGCCTCCTCCACCGGGAGGCCGTGGTACTTGCGATAGAAGCGGCGGACGAACTCGCTGCCCTCGCGATCGGCGAACCGCATCAGGTAGGAATCGCGACGCGGATCTCCCGGGTTCTCCAGCACGAGGGCCAGCGAGCCGGAGGAGCCGTAGAGGTAGTGGGTGACCACGTCACGCATCAAGCGGATGAAGACGAGGTTCACCGAGTTCTGGAAGCCCTCACGGATCGTGAGGATCTTCGAGTCGTCTTCCCGCTCGAAGTTGCCGAAGGTGTGGAGCCCCCCGCCGGTGAAGAACGCCTCCGCCGGGCTCGCCGAGTAGCGCCGCTCCAGCGAGGCCTCGAGCATGGCCTGGAGCGTGCGGTCGGTGCCCCGCGCGCCCGTCAGGTACTGGACCGCCCATTCCCCGAGGCGGTCCCGCGGATGGACGGACACCTTGGCGAGCGCGGCGGGCTCGAGGCGCGCGTAGCGGTCGTGCAGCGCGGCGATCGCCTCGAGGTAGGAGATGAGGGTGCGGAGCTTGGCGGTCGAGCCCAGATCGATCCGCGCCCCCCCGTTGATGTCGAGCGGCTGGTCGAGGTTGTCGGTCTGGATGCGGACGTGGTTCTGCCCCGGGCCGCGCTCGTAGAGCGTGACGCTGTAGAGCACACGGGCCGGGTCGCCGCCGCCCAGGAGCTTCTCGCCCACGAGCCCGAGGCGCTCCACGGTGGCGGGCTCGCGCAGCGAGCGCAGCAGCCGCGCCACCGCGTCCTGCGTGGTGGCGTCGAGCGTGCTGCGGGCGGTGAGGTCGAGGCGATCGAGATCGTACAGCGCGGGCACGCTCAACATCGAGGTGAGCCGGGCCCGCACCAGGTTGGCGCCCTTGCGCTCCACGAACGCCACCGGCGCGGCGGCGCCGCCCCGCCGCAGCTCGAGCCGCTCGGCGAGGGCCGCGTCGCGCAGGCGCGCGTCGATCACCCCGGCGCGGGCCAGCACCCGCAGGTAGCCGTCGGTGAACTCCTCGAGGGTGCGCGGGTTCTCGACCAGGTAGTAGTACGGTCGGCGCGCGGCGAGGATGAGGCTCAGCGCGCGCTTGAAGACGCGGGCGCGTGCCGCGTCCGCGGCCACCGGCTTGGTGGAGAGGAGCGCGTTGGCCTGCAGGAAGTCGGTCCCGTACCAGATGCGCAGACCGTCGCCCAGGCCGTGCACCTCGCCGTGGCCGGGCGCGGCGGCCAGCGGCAGCGAGTCGAGGTAGTCCACCACGATCTGCCGCCGGGCGGCGCGCGTGGTGGCGCCGCCCTGGTAGGCGCGCAGGCTCGCCGAGATCATCTGGCGCAGCTTGTCTCCCGGCGCGCGGGTGCGGCCCTCGGGGGAGTGACGGAGCTTCTCGAGCTGGGTGGGCAAGGTGCTCGCCCCGATGGAGTGCCGGTCGCCGCGGAAGCGCCCGATCGTCTCCACCCCGACCGCCTTGGCGAGCCGCCGCCAGTCCACCACCGGGTTCCGGTACGGTCCGGTGTCGAGCAGCTCGCGGTTCTCGATGAAGAGCAGGGTGTTGATGAGCAGCGGCGGCACCGCGTCGAAGCGGTCGTACACCTGCTCGGGATAGCGGGTCGCGTAGAGGGCGTGGCCCTCGCGGTCCAGCACCTCGAGTCCAGCGCGGGTCTTCTCGCGATAGGGCGGGTAGAGGCCCCACGCGGCGAGGTGCGCGAGCGCGGTGGAGGGGCGCGCCTGCTGCTCCACGCGGTAGCCGCCCGCCTCCAGGCGGTCCACGAAGTCGGGGAGGCGGGTGTAGCCCAGACGGACGTCGTACGGTCCGGTCTGCGGATAGGTGACCGACGGGCTCGGCCCCGGGGCGACTCGATACGTCAGCGCCCGCGCGGCCTGCGAGAGCACCAGGGCCTGCAGGGCGGACGTGCGCATCTCGACGAGCCCGAGCACCAGGAGGGCGATCGAGATGCTCCCCAGCAGCAGCGAGCGTCGCACCACCAGCTCGCGGAGGCGCGCGGGCCACGGCGGGGCCGCGCTGGCACGCGGGAGCACGTCGGCGCCGATGGCGGCGGCGAGCGCGGGGCGGGCGGGGGAGAGGCCGGCTCGCGGGGCAGGGCGCGACGCCGAGAGGAAACGCCTCAGCGGAGAGCGCCGGCTGGAGTCGGTCACTGCCTGATCAACCGTCCGGGCGGGCCGGACGTTCCTCTATGCAATGCTTGCGTCGTGGGCACCGGGAAGCATCGCCATCACCGCGATGGCGAGCCTCCAAATCCTACCATGCGCTCGCACCATGCGGCCACCGCGAGAATTTTTGCGTCGTGGCCGGCCGCGCCCACGAGCTGGATCGCGTGCGGGAGGCCGAGCGCCGACACGCCGATCGGCAGCGAGATCGCGGGAACGCCCGCGAAGCTCCACGGTGCGCAGAACCACGGATCCCCGGTCGCGGCGAGCCCCTCCGGCGCGGGCGACGGCGCGGTGGGCGACAGCAGCGCGTCGTGCTCGGCGAGCAGCGGCGTCACGTCGCGGCCGAACGCGAGGCGCGCCCGCTGCGCGCGCGCGTAGGCCACCGCGGGTCGGGTGAGGCCGCCCGCGATCAGCTCGCGCGTGCGCGGGCGGTAGTGCGCGGCGTGGGCCCGGTAGAGCTCCTCGTGATACGCGGCCGCCTCGACCTCCAGCACCGAGCGGCCCGCCGCGTGCACGCCCTCGAACGAGGACGGCAGCGCCACCTCGCGCACGGTGGCGCCCGCCGACGCGAAGCGGGCCGCGGTGGCGCGGATCAGCGCGGCGACCTCGGGGGTCGCGCGCTCCAGCAGCTCGGGGACGAGCGCCAGGCGCGGCGGCCGCGGCGCGGGGACGCCGAGCGGCCGCGCGGCGAGCACGTCCGCGGCCAGGGCCACGTCGGCGACCCCGCGGGCGAAGACGCCCACGTGATCGAGGCTCCACGCGAGCGGCACCACCCCGTCGGTGGGAATCAGGTCGTAGGTGCCCTTGAATCCCACCACCCCGCAGTAGGCGGCGGGCCGTAGCACCGAGCCCACCGTCTGGGTGCCGAGCGCGAGCGGCACCATGCGGGCGCCCACCGCGGCCGCGGAGCCGGACGACGAGCCGCCCGGAGTGTGGGCCGGGTTCCACGGATTGCGCGTGGGCCCGGGCTCGAAGTAGGCGAACTCGGTGGTGTGCGCCTTGCCGAGCACGACCGCGCCCGCCGCGCGCAGCCGCGCCACCGACGCGGCGTCCGCGGTGGGCGCGGAGTGGAAGGGGGGCGCGGCCCCGCACGTGGTGGTCATGCCCGCCACGTGGAAGATGTCCTTGATCGCCACCGGGATCCCGTGCAGCGGTCCGCGGCGACGGTCCGCGCGCGCTTCCTCGGTGCGCTCGCGCGCGATCGCGCGCGCGCCCGCCTCGTCGAGCGAGGCCCACGCGTGCACCGTCTCCTCGGTCGCGGCGATGCGCTGCAGGCACGCCTCCAGCAGCGCGGTCGGGGTGAGCGCGCCGTCCGCGATGCGGCGGGCCGCGTCGGAGACCGAGAGCGCGGCCGGATCGGCGGCGGCGTCCATGGCGAAGGATCATGCGGGCCGCGCCCGCGCGCTGTCAAGACGCCGACACCGCGCCCAGCACCGCAGCCAGCACCGCAGAATATGCGGCGGAGTCGCGTTCCCTATCGAGAGGGCATTTCGTTACCCAGCCACGGAAGCCACGAGGGAGCACCAATTTCGTCGCCCGCGAGCAAGCGATTGATTCTGCGAGCGAACCGCCCTTGGTACAGGACTTGCCCCAGGGACTGCGGTACGGATCAGGCAGGTTCGAGGGGCGGGTGAGCGGGACGGCGTGTCGGTCCCTTCTCCACCGGCGCGTCGGGCCGAGCATCCGGCCCTCGGCCTGCCTGGTCACACCGACGGTTTGTGAGCGCGCCGCGCGCCACGGGAGGATGAGATCCGATGATGCCCGAGAAGGACACGTTCCGCATCGACCTGCGCAACGCCAAGCTCTGCATGGAGCTCGACTGCAACACGATCTTCGACGCGGTGATGCATCGTCACTGCCCGACCTGCAGCGGCTCCGAGTTCTATCCCCTCGAGTCGTGGCTGAACCGCGATCGTACCGCGCGGCCCACCCGCCTCGACACCCGGGCCGCCGCGATCGCGGCGCTTCCGCGCCCGGCGTGGCTGGATCGACTCTACGTCCGGCGCGATGAGGCCGAGAGCGAGCTCGCCATGGCCGCACATCCGCGCAGCCGGGCCGTCCAGCGCCGGCGGGCGGGCTGATCGCCATGCGAACCATTCTCGTCGTCGACGACGACGCGTGGGTGCGCGGGCTCGCGCGCGATGTGCTCGCCCGTGAGGGCTACCGCGTGCTGGAAGCAGCAGACGGGCAGGACGCGATCCGCGTCGCGGCCGAGCATCCCGGCGCCATCCACCTGCTGCTCACCGACGTGATGATGCCGGGCATGAACGGCTGCGATCTCGCGACCGGGCTCGCCGCGCTCCTCCCCGGGCTCAAGATCATGTTCATGTCCGCCTACGATCGCGACTTCCTGGTCGCGCGGGGTCTCAACCCGGGCGGCCCGGTCATCACCAAGCCGTTCACCATCGAGTACCTGGCTCGGCGGGTCCAGATGGTGCTGGGCGAGCAGCGCGCCTCCGCGTCGACCGCCACCGCTCGCGCCCGCTAGACACCCGGCGTCCCGCATTGACGCGCGGCCCGGCTCGTTGTATGAGCCGGGCCATGACGCCTTCCTCGATCCGCTCGCGACTCGTCGCGGGGGCGCTCTGCGCGCTCACGCTGTCCCCGGCCGCTTCCGCCCTCGCGGCGTGCGCGGCGTCCGCCCGGCCCGCCGACACGCCGATCGCCCTCGTGCTGTCGGGTGGGGGCGCCAAGGGCGCCTACGAGGCGGGGGTGGCCGCCGGCCTCGCGGAGCGCGGCGTCCCGATCCGCCTCGCGGCCGGCTCGTCGGCGGGTGCCCTCAACGCGGCCATGATCGTCGACGGGCGGCTCGACCGGCTGGAGGCGCTCTGGCGAGGCCTCACCCGCCGGCGGGTGTACTCGCTGCGCGCGCGCGTGCTCTTCGCGGGCCTCCTGCCCGGATGGCTCACCCTGCTGGCCCTCGATCGCGCGGGCTCCCTGTTCGACGCGGGCCCGCTGCGCGAGCTGATCGACACCTCGCTCGATCTCCGGCGCATCCGCGCCTCGCCGGTGCGGCTGCTCGTGATCACCACCGATCTCGCGCGTCGCCAGCCGCGCGTCTTCGACAACCAGAGCGTCACCCGCGAGGTCCTGATGGCCGCCGCCGCGGTGCCGGGCGCCTTCCCCGCGGTGGACGTCGACGGCACGCTGCTGGTAGACGGCGGCCTCACCGGACGCGCGCCGGTGCTGGAGGCCCTCGCGACGGACACGACGGTGGAGCGGGCGGTGGTGGTGATGAGCTACGCGCCGCAGGAGCAGGGGAGTCCGCCCACCACGATGCGGCGCGCGCTCGAGGAAGCCTTCGAGATGGGGATGATCCACCAGATAGAGCGCGACGTAGAGCTGGCCCGCTTCAAGTTCCCGTCGGTGGAGGTGCAGCTGCTGACCCCGTCGGCGCCGCTGGCGCTGCGCCCGCTCGACTTCGATCCGGCCGGCATGGCGGGCGCCCTCGAGCGCGGGCGCGCCGACGCGGTGGCC
>Ga0070716_100000253_pt1 | contig 21371 bp, 23 predicted proteins | sample LARL112metaG_FD_71395 | JGI IMG/M metagenome (GOLD analysis project Ga0070716, IMG submission 71395) | Corn, switchgrass and miscanthus rhizosphere microbial communities from Kellogg Biological Station, Michigan, USA - LAR L11-2 metaG | ecosystem: Host-associated > Plants > Roots > Rhizosphere... | reverse complement strand
AAGTTCCAACTAATGCAATCTTGCCATACACTTCTTTGACTTTTTGTTTAATTATATCATCTTTCACGTCTACTGTTTACAAGAGAAACTATTTAAGTTGTCAAGAGAACCTAGGTAAAGTAAGTGTAGTTATGGAAACAAAAGGAAATAGAAAAAGTAGAATATCTATATCGGTAACAGCACCAAAAACAACAATCAGAACTGAATTACCACTTGTTCAGACTAATCAAAATTGCGATTTTCATGGTTATGATGCAGATACTCTTATGAAAGAAACTGCTAAACTACGCAAGATAATTACAAAGAGAGGAACCCTTGAAATGCTAATCCCATTATGCTGCACCACCACACCTGTTAGATATTTAAAATTCAGGAATACACTGAAAGGCTTTAGTAGTAAGACTTTAGCGAAAAGGCTAAAGGAACTTGATAAGAGTGGAGTTCTAGAAAGGCAAGCTTACAACGAAATCCCTCTAAGAGTAGAATATAAATTAACAGATAAAGGACAGGAGTTGGTAGAATCTGTTATCTATCTATTAAATTGGATGAAAAAATGGACAAAAGATTAATGCAAATTAGTGGAATATGTAGTAGAGGAGTCTGAAAACTCAGATCTAGTGGATGACGATTTTGCTTAAAACCCGCAAAGTGATGATACGAGGGTCTATAAACGGAAGATATGAGCCCGGAAATATTTGATAATAATAATATATTCCCAATATTACATAGTTATAATAATTAGTATTCTTCATATCATTCATATCATTAGAATTTAAAATCTGCTCTTTTCATCTTTGAACCACATTTGGGACAAGCAAATTCATTATGCTCTGTTCCACAATTAATGCAAGAATAGCTTAAGGACGAGGATGGATAACGGCTAGCATTACCAAACCTAGTATTTACTCTTTTAATAACTTTTTTTCTAAAATAAAAGTTCAGCAAAATGAAAGACGCTATCGCCAAGATTATAGATAAAGGATATGGGATATAGAATAAAATAGCAAAAATAATACCAAGCGAGCTGCCGATCCATAACAATGGCCCATAAAGAAATTGCTCATTACTACTCATCGCCGTGAAATCACTACAACTATCCTTTTTTCTCTTATTATACATATTCATTTAATCTATTATATGAACATGCAATTAAACCCAAATTACAACAAATACGTGTCTTGCATCCAGAGACAAGATTCTATCACATTGGAGTCTTTCCATCATCTAGTCTGAACAAATATAGACTAACTATTCTTGACTACTATCTAATATCTACAGGTATTCAATAATCTAGTTCTCATCAACAAGGGGTTTTATAATAAAAGGTGCGAAATAGAATTCATGGTGTTATGGCATGGCATGACAATACAAATATCAATAAAAAATGCACTGAGTGATCACTTTCACTTATTTTTATGGTTCAAATTTTACTTTACCTATACTGAACGAGACCCCCTGTTCATAGAGACCTTTGGAAATGCTTCTTACTAAACCAGTTTCTACAACCTTAAATCGTTCTCTGTCTTCAATTATGTCAAGCGGCATGTCTACTTCAATTTCTATGTCAAGTTTTACCTTCTTTGTTATTGCCATTCGAACATGAAGATTAATACAATTGATAATATATTTGATTTTGATTCGTTCACAATAATTCATTAACTATAATTAGTCAGTAATTGCAATAAAATGTACAATATTCAAATTTGAATCGATTGAAAGCCTAATTAATTTGAAATAGCCCAAATGAAAAGCTGGTAACCATCGCTTGAATTGTTATTACTAGTAACCACTAGTCATGCGTAGCTATAGATTTTGACGTTCATCCGTTGTATGAGTGGCAGTGAGAAGCTATTGCAAAAAATACTAAAAGATAGGAAATTAGATATCATAAAATTGGCATAAAACTATTTCTTGCGATATGCTTCAGTTGCTACAATAAAATGCGACCTAGATAATTTGTCATGGATATAATGTAATGTACTTTTCAGTCAACCAACCAACTAACAAGAGTATCTAAATCTTCACAATTTAGAGTTACTCGTATAGGTCCTAATGGAGATTCTTGTTCATTTTCGATAATTGCCACAACACCTACACTGGCTGCCTGCTTATTTGAAAAAAACCAAGTGGTATTTTTGTCACGGTTCCAGATTAGTATTCTTCGGAAAACGTTCTGAGCAGATCTAGAACGTATTTGCTCATAAATTATCTCTAGTGAGTTAGCGTTAACTGATTTGCCAATAACTTGATTACCATATTTTAGTTCAGGGGAACAATGTGATATGATACTGGTAACTGCATTAATTACCTTAGTTGAAGACTCGGATACATTTACATGTGCATTAACTTCTAATTCGAAAGTGGATCTCAGAAATGGTCTTTTCATTATAGAATCTTGTATTATTACTTCTTAATATTCATATTATAAATGCTTAATGCATTAGTATTATTTTTCTAACATGACTATCAGAAGCCACTTGAACACTTAGGACCCATCCCGAAATAGATAGACAGATTGCTTGTGAGGGTTTTGTTTATAAGTGTGGCTTATGATAAAGTCGAGTATTTTCTAACTGTCAAAAGAATCCCTGATGCGTTATGGAATGAGGCCAAGTTGTTGATATCTTCCAATAGAAAACTAAATAATTCCATCGGACGGCCAGCAGCAATATCGTTTAGGAAGGTATTGGATGGCATCTTGTATGTCTTAAGAACAGGATGTCAGTAGAAGATTAGATGTTGCCAAAGAAATATGGCTCTGGATCAACCTGTCATAGACGATTCCAACAATGGTCCTCATCTAAGGTATTTCAAAAATTATGGGCTAGACTGCTAAAAGTGTATGATGATGTAGTAGGAATTCAATGGAGACAGCAGTCACTTGATAGTATATCGATAAAGGAATCTCTAGGCAGAAATGACTGATTGGACCTAATCCTACAGACAGAGGTAAGTTAGTTAGGAACAAAACGTCATCATGTATTGACTGATGGACAAGGTATTTCGTCCTCCAAGGTTAATAAAGAGAGACAGAATCTTCATCTTGATAAAGTACAGGACTTTCGAGAGATTGAGACTGAAGCTATCAAGAAGGAATACTTGCCATATGTTCGACGTAGAGGAAAACGAGTACTAACAAATCATTTTCATCATCATCGTTCTAGAAGATTGGTCGTTGAAAGAACCAACTCCTGGCACAACAGGTTCAGAAAACTTTTGGTTAGATATGAGAAGAAGTTAGAAAGCTATTTTGTGTTAGTATGTTTAGGTTGTTGTATAGTTATCTATAGGAGAATAATTTTGGGATAGGCTCTTAGATTTTATGAGGCAAAATTAGTTAAAGAGGAATTTGAGAAAACTGAGATATTTTGCAAAATCAGGCCTTATCTTAAGTTTTAAATGTTACATGAGTGAGAAAGACAAGGTTCCGATATACAGAGCAAGGTAAAAGAACTAGAAGATCTAAATAGGTCGCTAAGAGAAACAGACAAGGTAAAAGATGATGCGATAGCATAGTTGTCCGATCAGCTTCTGGCAATATCCAAAAGACTACAGGAGCTTGAGCAAAAATAGTCCATTTAATGAATCAATCCATTAAAATAACCTTCACACTTTTATCAAGCCGTTCCTTAGGGTCAAAAACATGAAAATATTGCTTTTGTTATTTTCATACATCATACAGGATGAAGGAACTTCAACGCATTTAATCCATCTTCTGTTAGAACTAAATCATGACGTCTACCAATTTTCTCGACTCTAACAAATTTCCATTTTAGTAATGGCTCAATCAGATTTGTCTTCAACGCCATATATGCAGACTGATCGTAGTTTTTGTCACGTTCTACATGAATAAGATCCCGTGCAAGGGCTTGGTCTCTCAAGTCTTTATTTGCAATTCTGTTATCAGATCTTTCATGAATTATTTTTAGGCAGTGGATCAGATGATTAGGGGGTGTTTCTATCTTGTATTCTGGAAGCTTCAATACTTTCTTTAAACCAGCGGTCTCTTGTTCTCTTGGGATGTTGACGTATTTTTCAGGTACTGCATAATAAGGCAAAATATCTACTTCATCTTTGAACATCATGCATGCCATCATTGATGCAATTGCTTGAATCTTGCTTCCTACGGAAACATTAACAAGTATAGCATTATTCTTTTCTTTCAAAATTATCCTTCTCAAAACTCGAAGTGTATCGAATAAATCTGTACGATCTGCGTACTCCATCTTAAATTCGATTTGATCCTTCTCTAACCTTTCGGATATTAACTTACTAAATGGTTGTCCGGCATCATCGATAGAGTCACTGTGAATTATTAACCAAACCCTATCAGCTCTCATATTACTTGCTGGTAGGACTATTCGGTCGACCTCAAATCCAACTGGCGCAATGTGAACGCGTAGCATTTCTAAGGATTTATCGATCATAAGTTTAGTATACTTAGTTTGTTTGGTCAGTGTAGTAAGTATGGTTAGATGTTAATCCTTATATTTATTGCTAATGTAAAATTTCTATCGAATGTTACAGAATAAAATGGTGTATATCGATGGATTTTGCTCTTGGTAATACAAATTCAGGATTAAGTTCAAATGATATAATAAGACACCTCGAGCCCACGATTATTCCTAGAGTGAGTGCCTTTGCGCAAATGGCTTTTTGCGAACGCGCGGCATATAATATCTCTTTTTTTGGGATGGAATCAAACGAATATACCGCTAGTGGTGAGATAGGAAATGCTGTTCATAGAATCACTGTGAAATCAATATTGGAAATAATAGGCTTTTCAAAAAAAGGGCACCATATAGATAAAGAATATGGTATTGGAATATTTGAACAAAATGCTAAGTCAGATATAGATACAAACTGGAAAAGATTTCTGCTCGCGGGAATTGATAAACCATTTGATCCTATTATGGATGATCTATATACCAGAGGAGATAGACTAGTAGATAATCTTATTGTGGAAGAGGAAGAAAATAAGCAAGCACTACTCAGACCAGAATTCACAATACGCAATATTCATATTCCTCTTGAAGGAAGACTTGATTTAATAAAAATTAAAATTCCGTCTATTGAAAAAAACTCATACATCAGCTCTGAATGTTTCCAGAATTTGGAAAAGAGTCATGTACTAATAATACAGATCAAGACTGGCAGGTTTAAGACTCCACCGCCTACGTGGAAACTCCAAGCCGATGCTGAAATACTCTTACTGGTGAAGGCACTAAATTTACAGTCTACCCCTGAATACATCTGGCAATTTGCAGACAGAGATTGTCATAGAAAGAAATTTAATTTTACAAAGGTTTACGAATCCATTGACAAATATGTACGGTTCTGGAAGTCTGAACTATCTCCTTCTATTACTGGCTATTGTCCGAATTGTTCATTAAAAGAAGGCTGCTTAGAATGGGCTTTTGCACCTAGCAGCAATCTTAATGAAAGTGAAATAATGAGACGGAAAACAGAATTCAATCTTTCAAAAAGGATTAGAGAAGAAATATCTTATGAGGATAGATGGAAGGTATACGTCGACTCGAGGAATGCAAAACAACGACAGGCTGAGGGATCAGCGATAACTAATCTTTATTTAGATTGGAATACTCTTGATTTCCATAACCAGACAGTTACATTAATTGGAGATAAATCGTTTGGTCAATTCATAGATTTTAGTGTAGGCGACCACGTAACTGTATCTGACGGCAATCCAAATCTGGGCAGCAATCCTACTGCAATGATTATAGATATAAACCTCATCGAAAAATCAGTTAGGCTCAGGTTTCATAGAGGTGATATGTACTACCTGACACATGAAAACAGAGGGCAATCGACCAAACTTACCATAGATAGATTTAACTTTAGTGGAGGACTCACTAGTATGCGATTTCTGGATAATTTCTTCAGGCGATCACCTCATGCTGATATTATACTTCAATATCGGAATTCAGTTCTGATTCAAAGAACAGATAGCAGAGCTGATGAACAAGGGAATGACATCATTGATCCAATTTCTAATAATCGAGTAGACAGACTGAGAGACAAAGAGCATAGTGGCGAGTCAATTGAAGAGGAATATGATATTTAGATAGATATGACCAACAACAACAACCACCACCACCATCATAATGACAATATCTTTTCTTTAGATAAATTTCTAAAATATGAAAATGCCGATCAGAAAGCCGCCAGATATAGAATAAATAGGGAAAATACTGTTCCGGTTACCGGGCCTCCCGGACCAGGTAAATCAACGGTTATTTCTCATTGCTGCTTTGATCTATTGACTGAAAATTCTCCAGTTCTGGTCACAGCCCCCACTAATGTTATGGTCAATAGCATACTGGCAAAGATAGATTCTCTTTGTAAGAGAGCGAGGTTGCCATTTCTAAAAGGGCCAATAATTAGATACGGCAATACTGTAGATCTAGAATTCTCATATCCACATCTTCGAAATTATACCCTGGATAATATCTTCATAGATAGTAATGAAATGAATTCGTTTAATAAAGCTGAAATAGCGAGAAAATATTTTCAAAATGCACAAATTATTCTCACTACTACCTATAGCGCAAAAGACTTGGTAAAAATCATGAAAGTTGGAGCGGTCATAGTGGATGAAACAGGTCTGGTCGGGCTTGATACAATGGCGATGCTATTCTCATCACTACGACATGATAGTGGAAAAATTCTTGTTATAGGGGATGACAAGCAGTTGCCTCCTGCATCCCATGATTTTATTGGATATAGTCTGTTTAGTTCCATCCTGAAGCAATATGAAACTACATTATTGAAAACAGAATACAGATTTAATAAGGATATTTTAGATCTAATAAATCCAAATTATCAATATAAGCTAAAGGCACACGATTCGGTTTAAGAAATTTCAACAGCAGATATAGCAAAAAAGGACTACGATGGAACAAGTAACAACCTAATCAAAATACTAAATCATCAAAAGAAAATAGTATTTGTAGATACAAACAGTAATAGCCAAGAGCAAAAGCATTTTATAAATATTGGCGAGATTTCTGTAATCAAAGAACTCATTGATGGACTTCTCAGCATGGGTATTGATGATATTATAATTACTACTCCTTACAAACAACAGGAGAGAATGTTGCAGTTCCATATTAGTAATAGGAATAATACAAAAATACGTGTAGGAACTATAGATGAATTCCAAGGACAGGAATCAGAGGTTACAATAGTATCTATGGTGAGATCAAATAATGAAGCCGATATCGAAAAGGCTATAGGTTTTGTAAATATTCCTCGATCGTGTGTTGCTTTTTCTAGGAGTAAAAGGAAGACAATAATTGTAGGCGATCAAAACACGCTGATAAAGAGTAAATTTTTGTCAAGGTCAATAGATACCGTGACTAGAAAAGATGGATTTTTTATATGGCGAAATTAGAAGCGCTTTCTAGCATATTCAAGAGGATAGAAGGTGAACACAAAAAGAATGTCAATAGATAAACTATCAGAAGAAATTCCTAGATTATTGAAGGTCATGTACAGTCCAAGTAGAGAACTGGACAAAGCGATTACTGCTATTTGTAAAGCCATCACAAAAGAGGCCGAAAAAGACATTAAGGATAAGGACATGGATGAATTCATTGCAAACGTCAATCGAATATCATTACAAGTTATACGACAAATTACTGGCCGCATGCACGAATATGAGAAATTTGCAATAAAGTCATATAGGAAAACTACCATACGCTTCAGTAACTATGACTAAGGGCATACACCCTAGCTATCTGGCGAATCAAATATTGCTCCACTAAACAGTATTTCTTTATGATACTGGTCGAATATAAGGATCCATTTAGATTTGTCCCTGGGCTGGTAGCATATCTTGAAATTAGTTTGTACCTAGAAGTGGATCCATCTAAATTCTATTTTCTATCATCCTAGGGGATACATGATAATGGTTTAACACATCTTTGCCGACAGATGACATTCCTTATATCTTTATGTATTTAATGTTTTATTAGTAGGTCATCAAGAATGTTAATTCAATTTCTCTCTTGAAATCTTTCGATTGAAAAATATGTGTGGATTCTGAAACTTACGATATTTCATGTAACATTAAATGCAGCATCATAGCGTACAGTCGCATAATAATTATAACAACAATTTTCGTATTGATACCTGACTTATCATACGAATAATTTTTGAATGATCGGCTTCCACTTCTATAGTAATATACAGGAGATGATGATCGGCATCATCAGGTACTGGCATAGTTATACGTTTAATCTTTTCATATTCTGCCAAGACATATTTCCCCTTTCCAATCTTTGGTTCAAGGTCACTACGTAGCTTCCATGAATTTACGGCGAGTTCTAGAGATTGTTTACTTTCTTCTGCGGTCAATAAATTTGTTACACCTTTATTATGTTCAGAATACATTATTCTACCATTCGAATCGCATACAGTAACGAGTCGGATCTTTGGATCAATATTAATAATATCTTCATATAGTTTTTTATAATCTATTTTTTTATAGTTCATAACATAGTTAATATACGCTTAGGTTTAAAAAGTGTTAATATCATATGCCACATAACTAAACAGAATTAATTCTTTAAATATTAAAAATTCATATTGTTGATGCTTTACTCAAGTCACTCGTCGTTCGATCGTTCGTCTCGTCTAGCAGCAGGCAACTGGCGTCGATCAACAATTAATTGAGGAATAAAAGGATCTGGACAAGACTGTGATGTGTTCGTTTCATGGTCGGGTAGTAAGTGGTTTGGATAACTTTTCAATATATGAATTACATGGAAAATTTATTTTTCCTTTATCCTAGATTAACCTATCATTAATGGATCTCAGAGTAATGTAGTTGTCTCGTTACTGAGTATTATTACCCTGCTTCCTTAATTATGGTATACTCATCCAAAAGCTTCGGCGATTACTTTTTTCCAGTAAGGTTGTCAAAATCTAGTTATTGTTTTTTGGCGTTACAGATGTTATGTTGCTGTTGTAATTGATCATGATGCAGCTGCTGATGGTTTAAACTGAGAAAAAAGTGTTATAACTACTGAATTATCTTTAACCAAAAGGACACATCAGTAAAGCTTGTTAATGAAACAAAATGCGGCAGTCATTTTGAGATTATTATTGTATATATAACAACTTTAATATAGATGAGATAATTTACCCCGACAAGTTAAACCTCAATATCTCATCTCGATTATACTAAAGACGTTGTAGACAGAACATCTGATTTCAGAGTCTAGATATGAATGAGAAGGATCGAATATCATTAATCGCAAAGAATTCTAGTTTTTGTATTAGTACAAAATTTTCCGGATAGTATATGTTAAGCTTGTAAACAAATTTTCTTAATGTACTATGAGATTAACAATACTGAATTATTTTAGTATGGGTATTACCTTGCCAACATTCTATACAAATTGGTCAGACAAAAAGAGTAAGAGCACATTTCGTAGAGAAGGAGAAGGGATGAAGGAGAAGATATTGGATAACATCAAACCTTCTGAACCTCTAAGATCTCGCCTCGAAAGAACGCAGAAAAAATTAGAGATTCAGATATCAAAAATGGAAAAAACATCAAGCAATCTCAAAGATAAGGATCGTCGGGTATTTAATAATGTTACCGAAGCACTGCAAAATCACAACATGCAACAAGCCAGATCGCTATCTAATGAGCTATCTCAAATTCGAAGAATAAATAAAGTAGTTGATTCTACGAGGATGACAACTGAGCAGGTAAAAATAAGACTAGAGACTGTAACTGAATTGGGAGATGTAATGTTCACATTAGGTCCTGCAACATCTACAATTAAAGAACTAAAAGGGGGTTTATCAGAGGTAATCCCGAACGCAGATCACTCCCTTAGTGAAATCTCAGATACATTGGGGGAATTGTTGAATGGTACTATAGCAGAGCCTACCAATGTGCTAGAAGGTGTGGCGTCTTATTCTGATAGCGGCGAAGAAATAAATAAGATACTAGAAGAGGCTTCGGCAATAGTTGGAGAAAATAGTACAAATAAAATTCCAGACTTACCATCATCTCTATCAATCACTAAGCCGTATTTCAATAATGGTAAGAAGATTAATAGTAATAATAGCAGGGATAATGACACCTTCTCCTCCTACTAGTAAGCATATGTGATGAAAATCTTTGTTTTTTTACATGTATCCTAGTAAAACAGACCAGATAAATATAGGAGTAGTTCAGAATCATCTGGATTTAGTCTAGTAGGGCATGTCTTCGTTACAATGCTAAATCGATTCTAAATGATCAGAGAGAACAAATAGGTGGACCAGTTATTGTAAGGTCAATAACTTCTAGAATTCGCAATTTGGATTCTTGTCATACATTTATTTATTTAGAGATTTAATGGTAAAGGATCACTATACTAAATAAAAATTAAATTGGGATCTTCCAGTCACATTCTAACCTAGTTAGGTGAGAAACAAATATCGCTGCAAATATTGAAATTCCCAGAAAAGTGCGTGGCTGGTCATGATTAAAATGTAATTGTTCATATTCTTGATAATTAGATTGTTAAATTTATCTTGGAATATAATGAAATAAGCCTCAATAGGATTCTAGGATACAGGATAACGCCGGCATTTCATATAAGCAGGACAGATATCAGTTTGTGTGCAAACATAGGAAATGGGGCATGTGCCTCACTACATAAGATTATAAACATGCAAATACAAGATCTTAAACAATAGCAGATATGCAGATACGACAAGATGGACCAGAACATATAGAGAAAATTGTATTAGATATATTAGATAAAGCTAATGAGATTTGTACCAGAAAGAGGACAATAGATGGAGGATCACATAATGTAATAAAGATGAGAATAAAGAAAAGCCCCGGGGTTATCTCATGATGGTTAAAAATAGAATAACACACAAGAGCAGTCGTGTCAAGAGGGTCTCAAAATTACATAGAAAGTCAAGTAGATCACGAAGATCATCTGTAATAAGAAACAATAGAAAGAGTATTAATAATTCAGCATCATCTTTTCGGGATCCCAAATTACGAAATCACGATAAGATGGTCGTAAGAGTAATGGGAAAGGGTCAGTTTAGGATTAACCGAAGAACAGCGACAAAAATAAATGCTCTTGATAATTCCATGGTCGATATCGTAAAGAGGATTATAAAAGATGAGAAAGAATTTAAGAAGAAACTTAAAGAAATACACTCGCTAGTTTCGAAGGATGGTCAAGAATTAGAAGATAGTGAAATAGTTAAATCGGATATAATACTTCCAAATAACGATTTATCTATTCATGATGCAAAGGATCTATTTAAAGGGGAAGGTATTATACCTGATTAAATCAGAATCTGAAAATTAACTAAAGAATAATGCATTTTTATTAACTCATCGCGGCCTCCATTTCTAGTAGTTTTTGGATTCTCTTGTTTACCGGTGGATGAGTGGAAAAAAGATTTATGACAAAACTGCCAGAGATAGCTGGAACAATAAAAAAAGCATTTAGTCCTTCTACTTGTCTTAAATCTTTTTTGGGTACACGAGACATCTCACCGCTAATTTTAACTAATGCATTTGCCAATTTTGAAGGTTTTCCAGTCATCTGTGCTGACCCTCTATCTGCGGAATATTCTCTGTATCGCGAAATCGCTCTAATAATAAGAAAGCTGATTATCCAAGTCAAAGCTGCCACTAACAACATAATTATAAATGCACTACCATTATTTCGATCATCTCTACCGCCATAACTGCTTCCCATTCCTCCTCCGTATAATCCGCCATAGAAACCAAATTGCATTAAATAAGCCGCGACTGTCGAAAATATGCTAGCAAGCGTTAGAATAAGGACATCTCTATTTCTAATATGAGTGAGCTCATGGGCCAATACTCCCTCTAGCTCTTCGGTGTCCAATAGATCTAAAAGACCAGTAGTTACTGCTACCACTGAGCTCTTTTGTCCTTTGCCAGTTGCAAAAGCGTTAGGCATCTTAGTATTAATTACGGCTATCTTTGGTTTTGGCAAATTGGTTCTAGCAACTATTCTCTCGACTAGTTCATGAAGTTTTGGAAATTGATCACTACTGACTACCTTTGCCCCGGAGCTCCACAGTACTATCTTATCTGAGAAATACCATTGGGCTACAATCATAGCTGATGCCGCTATAACAATTGGAATAAAGCCTACTCCAACATAGGCTAAAACACCTATGAAAACAGCATAAAGCAGTGCTAAAATAAAAAAACAGAAAATCATTCTAGCAGTTAGACCTTTGTCTCGTTTCTGCCATTCCCTAGTCATTGTATTCATATATTATTCAATACTCATAACGAACATATAAGGACAGAGTTTACGCTGTGATACAACAAAAGAGAAAGGACCGTTTTTGCCTACGGAAATTGCTATAGATACACAAAAGAGAAATAATAATTTGATTCATTATTCTTCTTTTATGAAGATATTATTCATATTTATAATAGTTTTATGAAAGGATTGCAAGTTTAAGGTCAAATGGTTAAATTTATCTCCCTGTAAATCTGGCTAAGGAAATGGTATTATTATAGCATAGTAATAGTATTGGAAATATACTATTATTACATATTTCAAGTGATATGTTCATGACCCGTATGTCGGGACACTAATTAATCAAACAAATGACCTTCTTATAGAGAAGAGTTGTTTGTCTAAAAAGTAGATCCACACATTACAAATTTGTCCACACAGTATTGCATAGGTTTGGCAAAAATATGATTTTCTGTTAATATTATCTGTAGTTCTATAGATTTGCATGTCTCTCATGAGGCGCGCGATAATTGTTATAAAGATAATAATTCTTTAGCTGAGGAGTCCTATACGTCATATGAATATCTAAACTAATTTTCGATAATCACACCAGATTTATACATATCCAGGCTGCTAATTTGATATAATTCCAATACAGAATCATTATTAAACTCGAAAACATCGGTCAGTTCATGGATAATATCCCCTCTATAATTGAAGGTACGGGTATTCAATAAGTTGAAATACAAATTCACTTTTTCTTTAATCACTATGGTTTTCTCTAGCTGCATGTTATGCCTTTGCTATAACTATGGCTGAAAGATTAGTGCATGAATCTGGCCACAACCATAGAGTAAGTGACCCCAAATACTAGTAGTATTCGTCATTGGTATATCCTACAATCAGATAAGGAATTTGCATTTCATATAGCGGATTTCAGTCGTGATTATATGAGCAGATTGTGTAAGATTGTAGGTTGTTGTCGGTAGTGATGCAAATCAAGCGACATAGGTCTGTGCTAGAGTAACATCTTCAATCTCCGGTATAGGAAATGGAAATTAGTTCTCTAATTTCTGGAGTCTTATCAATTCCTTTATATCATTTTATTTTACTTTTTTCTCGTTAAATTCTGATTAAACGGCTCTATATGCAACTCAATGCTGCTGTACGATTCCGGACTTTTTTCGCTACTTCTTTAAAAGGTGTAATTACAGTTGCATAATATTAAAGGACCATCTTACTGATGATCTCACACTGAAAGCCTCAGAGACGATCTCACTAATTTATCACTACTGCTTCGTTCTAGCGCTGCAAGAGCAAAACTCGGCTTTAGCTCATATTATGGTTCCTAACTCATAAGGTGTTCATATAAGCCCCTTACAATAATCTTGCAGCTCGATGGAAACGTACTTACATACTCCCTTCATGCTTTGCATTTCATCAGTTATTTTGTTGTTCTCATATACAGCAGATTCGCAGACAGCCTGATTCTTAAGCTCGTCAACCTTTTGGTTATAGAGTTCCTCAGATTCGCTAAGTACTATATTCTTAAGATTTTCAACTTGAATATAGTCCGAATCATAATTTGGGGAGAGATAGCATTGACCATAGAAACTTGTGTGCCTTTCATGATTTCCGTTCTGATTAATATTACATAGAGAATTCGATGTATATGCAACTGACATTGAATATTCCATGAATGACTGTAATCTGTAAGGACTTTGTTCAGTCTCCTTAATCTTCCTGTCTATTATTGTCTTAATATCACGTGGACAAATTTTTGCCTCTTTTGCTATTTGTCTGTAGGTTTTATCCTGATTATAGTACAGATCCAGGACAAGTATTTCTTTATCATGTCTGGTTAATGCTGTCATCATTTACTTGTACCTATAATATATTTAGTCAGGTTACGTCTTTAATACTCTTGATATCATATGTAGTAAATTTACTACAATTGCTATCTCTGTTATCTTTGCAATTATGCAGTTCTATTTTGAATTCAAAATTTAGTAAAAATAAATTATAGATACAGATTTGGTATATATTTCGATCAATTCCAAATCGAATTTCCTGTCGATCAACCCGTAATATTAATATCGAATTAAGCGAGCAATAAGCGAATCGTATAATACCATTTTAATAAAATAATCCCATCTTTCAGCAAATGACGTAGTCATGATTTTAGGCGGTGTCCGTGCTAATCTCAAGTCTTGCATAGACAAGATAACCTTGGATTTACAAAGACTTGGCGCGGACTTACAAACCAAGGTAGATGAATTGGAAGAATTAAATCAGTCGCTGAGACAGCGCGATAAAATGAAAGATGATGCAATAGCACAACTGTCAGATCAACTTGTAGCTATAACAGCATGATTACAGGAACTTGAGAGAAAACAATAACCCGTATATATCATAATCTAATTAATTTTTCGGGCTGATCATTAGTATGAAAGTGATCGAGCAATGACTTTATTCAATGAATACAGAGCAAATAATAATATTCTGACTAAAGATGGTATAGCAAACTATTATGGGAAGATACTATCATCGGAAGAAGCAAATCAGTACTTTGACTTGTTAATGCAAAACATCCAATGGGAAAATGACGACCTTATCTTTTTCGGTAAACGTGTTACTACTAAGAGAAAGGTAGCATGGTATGGTGATTCTGAATACTTGTATACTTATTCAAGTACTACAAAGCGAGCGTTAGCATGGACGACGGAACTTTCGGAACTTAAGCAAATAATTGAAAGATATGCAGGAACAAAATTTAATTCCTGTTTGTTGAACTTGTATCATAATGGAAATGAAGGTATGGGATGGCATAGTGATGATGAAAAACCACTAGGAAAGAACAATACTATTGCTTCGTTAAGCTTTGGAGCAAAACGAAAATTTTCATTTAAGCATAAGCAAACTAAACAAACTGTATCAGTAGTACTTGAACATGGTAGTTTGCTTGTAATGAAAGGTGCTACACAAAGCAATTGGTTACATAGCTTACCTAAATCTAAAAACATAACTCAACCCAGAATAAACTTAACTTTTAGAACTATACATGAATCACAATAGATCAAATTCTATAACAATGATATTAACAGTGTTCCATAGATAGCATATTTAAATGGGTCTTGTAACAACTAGTTTAATGTAGTCCTGATATTTTTGAGGCACACTTAGGTTCTTTTTCAGATAACAATCTAGCTCCTGAGTTATGGTTTCATCTGGGTCATAACACGTTAGTTTTTCCCAGTGAGGAGTCAATTTCTGCCGGACTAGAGCAGAAAATCATGGTGGTAGTATGAATTTTTCATACTTTATCAATTGTTGTCTGATTGCATGAGAAGAGTTTGTCAAGAGGAAGTCAGTTGAGTTATCCATAAGAATCGTAATGGATATTGAGCCGATTTGATGAATTACAGTCATCTTTTATGGTCCCTTCCAAGTATTTTCTGAAAAACTGCCATAAGTCCCTTCATATCGAAAGCTCAGATAACCATCACCTGCAAGAAGCTTCTTTGTAGATGCTTGTTCCATTCTGTTTGATTCAAAAGCTTCAGGTATCTCGATAATAGCTCTATGTACTTTGCCCGTTACTGGGTTTCTTATAGGTTTAAGCCATGCTTCTGCAATATTTTGTCCTATTTTTACACGGCTTTCAATACCCTTTGTTTGGAACTTTACGGTTGCTTTCTTTGGTTCTTGAAAATCTTCTATTGTGCTTGCATATAGTGCAAAAGGTCCTCCTCCAACTTTACCTGTAATAATATTTGATAAGGCCTCAAATTGTTCTTGATCTGTTCTATTGTCTATATAGTAGGATGCTTTTCCATGACCTTTATGAATAGGACCTGGCCAAGAAGCAATCAATGCCATATTAAACCCATCTAATTTAACTCTATTACCATTTTCATAACTACCATTTAGTATATGATAACCAGCAACTCCTTCACAATTACCATGTGTAGGTTTAGCGTTAAACTGACAAGGACATCCCCAATCACAATTACAAGCATCAAGAAAATAGGCATGGATTTCCCATTTTGGTAGTTTTGTCGATAGCTTCCTCCTTTGTCCCTTTAGATTCAATACAGGCTTACGGGCTGCAAAGAGCACAAGGTTGTCTATATATGTATAGTATCTAAAGTGCTTAGAAATACCTGGTATTGCTCAGGTAATGCTCAGTTACATATTCTTTGATAGTTTCTTTAGCCTGAGACGAAAGACGGTATATCAGAAGTAGTAGGAGCCTTCGTGAGATAGAAAAAAGAAAATGACGTTAATAGGGGCAGTGTTCTTTAGAAAATTAGTAACACTGGCCGGGTAACAGCAGTTCACAAAATTAAGCCTTGCTTAACATTCCTTAATGTCCATCAATTAGAAAGACAAGGTGCGGACATACAAACAAAGGTAGACGAATTAGAACAACTAAACCAATCAATGAGAGACCGTGATAAAATGAAAGATGATGCGATAGCACACTTATCAGACCAACTTGTGGCTATAAGAGGAAGATTACAAGAACTTGAAAGAAGACAACAAAGATGATTTGAGATATGCTAAATCTAATTCGCGGTAAGAAATAATGAATGGTTGGATGATGGATATCGTATTTGTCGTTTCCTCCTATACTCCACCAATATTACCAATAATGCCATTAGTTGACGGTTTCTATAGATATTCGGTTACGTTCGAAAATACTCAAAGTATCGAAAGCACTTGTCATTACAGCTTGATCAATAAGTCAGTCCATGCTATGATATAGGAAGTCGAATTAAATATTAGTTAGTTAGTCATTGGCAAGCTAAAACTGAACGTAGCACCTTTTCCGTTAGGATTATTTTCGGCCCATATTTTGCCACCGTGAGCTTCAATAATACTTTTTGAGATATACAAGCCCAATCCTATCCCATGTTCTGATTTCGTCGCAAATTTCGTAAATAGTCTAGGCATTATCTCTGAATCAATTCCATTACCGTCGTCTTTTATAACGATATTCCATTCATTTGCATTTCTTGTCTTTCTTTCTGATAAAGATATTGTAATAGAGCCATGTTTTGTAAATTTTAATGCATTGTCCAATAAATTATGGACAACTTGGCGAATTCTTTCTCTATCTCCAAGAACGAAAGCATTTTTGAATTTACACTCGAATGATATTTCACATTCCTTCGAAAGAGCTTCACGATCTTTTCTGTAATCATCTAATAATCTATTAATAGTGCTAACCAAATCAAACATCTCATTTCTTAGCTCTAATGATTTACTATCAATCCTTGATACATCCAAAATATCTTCGGTAAGAAATTTTAAACGACGTGCGTTTCTGCCTATAATAGATATAAAATCTTGATATTGTTCAATATTACCTTTCTTACTACCCAGAACATCTGCCAAGCCTAATATTGGTTGAACTGGGGTTCTCAATTCATGAGCTGCCGTGTTGATAAACTCTTTTTGCCAAATGTCGTGAGCCTGTAGTCGCTTAATGAGAAGCTCTTGTTGTTTATTTGATACCTTCAATTGTTCATAGAGATCAAGTTGAGCCCATAGTGATTCAAATATTGAAACATAAGATAATACAGTAGGTTTACTATTAGAATATGATGTCAATCCCATCGCCTCATAAGAAGTGTCTTTCGTATCATCCTTTAGTTCTACCGACAAAGAGTATTTTCTATCAACTATTAGAATAGAAACCTTGGTCTGCAATTGAGGTTCAATAAGCCGAATCTTTAATTTATCGATATTAAATAGACCATCTACGTATTCACCGTCAATACTCCCGCTACCACTATCATCATCATTATTCCCACGACAAGTATCCTTTGGTTTCCATTCTCCTACCAATTTCTTTATCACTTCGTTAAATGGAGTAAGAATTCTAACCTTTACTCCGCCTAGATTTGCAGCCTCTTTTAGAGATTCAACGGCTCCCGACTTTATCTGACGCTGAAATGCATTAGCAGTTGAAAATATCACAAGGATTTCTTCTCTTGCTTGCCTTACAAGATCGAAGACAAGTCTCTGCACTTGATAAGGATCTCTAATTGTATCTATAAAATCCGCTCTTACGCCCTCTTCTAATTCCCTTATCCTTTGTTCAGCAGTCTCTGCGTTATTCCATAGCATATCAAAAATATATTGTTGTTGCTCTACAAATGATTTAATGTTGCTGTAGATAATTTCTGGGGCAATCTTTCCCTCATCGGTAAAAACTATAGGTGCGATATATTCTGATTCACTTAACATAAAATTGCTCATGATCCCTTTTAGATGTCTAAACTCATATGCAATTTCCATCAGTTCTTTGCAATAATCTATATTGTCCTTTGTAATTTCAGTAAGATACCTCAGCTTTACACCTCTACTTTTGGCATCCATATACGACTTCTTTATTGATTCTGTTCTAACTGCTAATGCTGGTCTAGTATAGTTCATACAAGCGTCTATTCTCCTTTTTGTATTAAAGAAAAAACGTGTTTCCGCATCTATTACATTTTCGACACCGTAATATGCTTCTGTCCTTTCAGCATCTCCTGAAACTGAAGAGGAAGCAGAAGCATCCAAATCCACTCGAAATTAATGACAGATTTGTAAATATAAAGTTGTAAATATAAACTTGCCAATATTTCATTTCCTGGTTACCTATTCTGGCTTAGTAATCCACAGCGGTAAAGGAGATTTGCGATAGTTATTTCCAGGAATCACTACAGAATTAATTAATTCGAATTCTTTTCGATATCTTCGATAGTCTTCAATCCGTGTTTCTTAACCTGATCGCCTATGTTAGGTAAATTAATAACTTCAGTTATAGCATTTATTGCTTGTTTACCGTATGCTGCAAGTGCATCAATCGCTCCAATTTGAACCGTTGGTTTGTTCGAGCAATAGGCTAGGTGTTTAATCCTTATGATTTGCTCTTCTTCTTTTGACAAATTTCCTATATTGCTCATCATTTATAATAATAGGCGACTACTGAATATTTTAGCGTTAACTAGCAAACATTACAGATTTATGTCAATTACTTGCAGTATGATAATGTGTTATTATCTTCAGTCGTTACAAAGATACTTAACGTAGCCGAACCACAAACGGAGACTTGTTTTGTTTCCAGGTTCAGCCTGTAACTAAATATGACCTGGACAAAATCAATCTACTCCAAAACCTATGTTAAATAATATATGCGTCTATACTGATGTTACAGACACGTAGCTTAAAACTTCTTACGTCCTAGTAGACGAGAAGATGAATATCACAAATTAAACAAGAAAGGAGAACTACAATCCATATTCATGAACTAGATGTGCTTGCATCACTAGATAAACTTCAGACTAAAATACCAACAAATACGATAAGAATACAAGATAGATAGTTGCAAGGCTACTTTTGGATATCTCACACTCATTTTCCAAGAAAGTTACGTGAAACAAACTAAAAACAAACTAAAAACAAATTACAATTCTGCTCCAAAACTGTTACTATTATTGTTCGATAGAGATTTATTTTACAAAATCAAATAATTTAGTGTAACGTCATCACACTTGCAATACCGCATTGGCTGCTCTGGATGAAGTTATTCAGCTTGGCAGGGACAGTTTTATCCTCTCAATCTAAACAATTGCCGATGGTTAAGTTCTATTCTTACATGTTTGATTTTGATTTTATGTAGATAGATTCTTCTTTCTACAGAATCCCTAAGGCATTTATGGTCAAGAACTGGTCCAACAAGACTCCTGACAATTTCAGATTTACCGCTAATTCCCAAAGTTATAACGCATGATAAACGACTAAAAGATGCATAACATAATTAAAATTCTAAAAGAAACACAATATCTGATTCAGCATAAATATGTAAAACTCTCGCTTCTCTATGGTAAATTACCTCCATTGATATCTAGCCAATTTACCTTCTCCTCGTAGTCTGGTATGAATTTATGCAACAAATCCCAATAATGGTGCGAATGTTCCTTTATCCTCAGATGACCAAGCCTCACATAATTAAATACCTAACAGATGTGGTAGTGCAACATAATGGGATTAGGATTTCAGAAACGCAGCAAGAACAGATGGAACAAGAGAAGGAAGAATTAACGAAAGAAGTCGAAGACCTAAAGAAACATATCTAGCAACTAAAACAGGAGCTGTGTGTACTAAAAGACCTCCCTCAAGTAGGCTTAGGACAACAAAAAGTAAAGATCCCAGCTAATGAATTAACTAGAATGCTTATCAGTCGTGCAATGAGAATGAGAGAAAAATATCTTGAACTACCTGTCGAAAATGGAATAGCAAAGTTACCAAGAACAAAGGTTTAGACGGATCCGCTCGTTAAGGCGAATCTAAGAGCAGAAAGATAAGATAATTGGATAACTAGGTATGTGCTCACGCTTCTCGTAATCGCTATTACACTCACTTACACTCTATGATCTCTACCCAAAATTATCAAAATATACTGTTGACTGCTGTTAGCAATATCCTAGCAAAAGTAGTGCATAGTAATATAACTTAATTCGAAATTCAAATTCTGGAATAAGTTGATAATTTAAAACGAGTATCACCTAAGGATTAAAAGAATTTCTCGCACTGTTATAAAATGCAAATGTATTATCATATTTTTCCTTGACTGATTTATCGACATCTATGCATTGCCTTTTCAACATGTTTAGACATTCTTTATTAGAATCAAAAATCGGCCAATTTAGGACTAGACCTTCGTAGTGTAACTGCTTGTGAGGAATATCTCTATACCATACAGTGCTATGTGAACTGACTCTAACCATATTATTTTTTTATCTCACTTGATAGGCTGGGCGAAAGAGATATCCCGATCCAATTTAATTTGTCATGATTATAAGCAGCATCATCAAGGGCTTGTCCGATAATTAAACGATTTGATATGTGGTATTTTCCATAACTAATAGTCCCTCGAAGTAACATCTTTAATTTAATACTCCGGATGAATGGTTGAAGCATAACTTCAAACACCCAATTGATTATATGAGGATCTAACTCTGTTGGAATAGTAATTATTATTGTATCAGATAGTATCCTAAAAATATATCGGGAATTTGGTGGATGTTCTTGTATTGACCT
>Ga0070716_100000252_pt1 | contig 21424 bp, 37 predicted proteins | sample LARL112metaG_FD_71395 | JGI IMG/M metagenome (GOLD analysis project Ga0070716, IMG submission 71395) | Corn, switchgrass and miscanthus rhizosphere microbial communities from Kellogg Biological Station, Michigan, USA - LAR L11-2 metaG | ecosystem: Host-associated > Plants > Roots > Rhizosphere... | reverse complement strand
CCGATCTATTTCAATCAAGCGCCGGTTTTTCAGGTTGGCGGCGGCGGTGGGATTGGAGTCGGCGGAGGAGAAGGTCCGGCCGCAGGTGGCGGTTCGTCACGTCCGTCCGGACGGGGAACCCTAACCGACCCTGACATCATCCAGGCTATGCCCCAGGCGGCGCCCCCGACGCGTCAGACTCCAGAACAAGTCACTCAGGAACAGAGGCTTCAGCAAGGCGCGTTCTTTGTTCCGCCTGCGTTGCGGCCACGCATTGTGCTTCGCTTTGCTGCCGACGAGAAGAGTTTACTGATTAGTGGCATGCTTGCCGGCGGATCGGAGTTGGCAAATGCGCCTGCCGTCGTTGATGTGCCAGTGGGACGTGGCCATGTCGTAATGTTCGCCAACAATCCGATGTGGCGACATCAGACGCAGGGCAGCTTCTTTCTAATCTTCAATGCGGCACTGAACTACGATCATCTGGATGCTGGAAGAGATCGACCAGCCGGTCAGCGGAATGGGGTAACGCGAGGAGAAGACTACTGAGAAAATTGGCGCCCCCGGCAGGACTCGAACCTGCGACCCTCTGCTTAGAAGTCGCAACTGTGAAACCGACTGAGACCGCTAGAAGCCGCTGGAGTGATTCTTACTCCGCTTTTAAGCGCCTCGGTCGTTAAGCATCGCCGATTAGAACCGCTGGAAACCGCTGGAGACCGCAAGCCATGAGGGGCACGCGCCCCTTTCTTAACCGTTTTCGATTTACGACGGCTGATTTGATTCCGGCCATGTGCATTGATGCCAGTCGACTGGCTCTCGCCAGTAACGAGTGCCTTCGGGAATTTCGAACTTGCGAATTGCTTCACAGGCCATGCAGTAAACCGTGATGAACTTGCACGAACCTACAAAATCGATGCCCGACTCGAAAGCTTCTGATTCTTTGAATTCACTTAAAGCGTCCTGAGCCATGCCTCGCATTTTAACTCACGCCGCTTTGGTTCGCTTCTTTTTTGATCGCGATTGATCGAGCTTCGCGGCCACGCCGCGGACCAGTTCGGGATTCAAATTCACGTACCTCATAAACGTGGTCCAGCTCGTATGACCGGTGATCTTCATTGCGGTCGCCGGATCCACGCCGGCGTTGAGCATCCGCATCGTGCCGGTGTGCCGTAAATCATGCCAACGGAAGTTTTCGATCTTCGCGTTCCGCAGCGCCGTCGCAAACGATCGCTTCGGTTTATCGAAATCGAAAATCAACGCGTCACGGTGATGCGTCGCTCGCAGCGATCGCTTGATGGGCTTCAGCTTCAATAAATCCGCGCGGAGGCGCGCGCTGATTGGCACAATGCGTTCCTGGCCGACTTTCGATCTCGCCGCCGACACGCGGATGAATCCTTCGTCTAGATCGACGTCACTCACGCGCGTCGAGAATTGTTCGCCGGCGCGCATCGCCGTGTCGATCGCGAAGACGATCGCGGGATACAAGCTTTTGAAATGCCTGGCATCGGACCGCCCGCTATTGCCGGCGGTTCTGACTTCGGTGAGCAGCTTTTTTTCCTCAGCCTGGGAGAGGATACGCATGCGCTTAGTTTCGATCGAAACCCGAATCAAAGGATCGCCGTCGGCAAAAGGGTCTTCGGTAATCCATCGTCTCGGTTGCTGGCGCGCGAGATTGAGCATGCGACGCAGTAGCTGCAGCGGCCGGTTGACCGCGGCCATGGAACGTTCGCGTGTCCGGACATTCGGTGGACGGCCGGTGATAATCGGTTTATCGATTAGGCGCTTGCGGAATTCGTCGATGCGTTCGTAGTCGATCGCGCGCAAGGGCTCGTCGCCGAATTCTTCCTTCAGAGTCTTTAGCCGGCTGCGGAGTTTGTCCCAGGAACGAAGATGCAAGCGGGACGCTTGCGCTCCAGTCGCATTCTTCTTTGGCGGCTGGAGGTAATTATCTTCGTAGAAAGTGGCGAGGTCCCGAAAGGTTTTGCCGGGCGAGTGCGAGATCACTTCGACACGCTCGCGGCGAATCTCATCGAGCAGCTCGTGAAGTTTCTCTTTCGCGTCGGTACGATTTTCGGCGAGCCGTTTCTTCTCTCGCATGCGCCCGGTCTTTGGATCTCGAAAACGCCGGCGGGCATAGATCTTCTCGGGCTCGACGACGCGACCTTTTCGCCGGACTGCGGGAATGACAATGATTGAGCCGGAGCGGGAACCGCGGGGCATGATGTCAATGTCCCTGATGATCAGCGAGTAGCTCGTGGCCGTCGCTTTGAAAGTAGCGGCGCAGGGTTTTAAGTGTGGCCTGGCGAAATGATTCTTCCGGGAGCCAGGGAACGGTAAGGGCGGGGCCGTGCCAGAAGCGGACGTGATAGAAAGCGACGCCTCCGGCCGCTATCGTCTCGACTGCTTTCACCTGGGAGAAGGGAATTGCGACGCTGGCGCGCAGCTCGTCGAGGGCGGCCTGGGCTTCATCGATGGTTGGTTCGATCACGATTTGAGATTCCAGAGTCGAAACTCCAAATTTCAGAGGGGCTATTTACTAAGCAAATATGAGTTCGCGCGGCGGCACTTATGGGAATGCTCATTCTCAAAAGTGGCCATTCGGACCGCGATTTCGCACGGCGCTGACCGCCATGGCGAGCGCAACAACCCAGCCGATGAATGTCCATCCGAGAAAGATATTGATAACTGCGATAGTCGCGGCCTGGTGATGGCTGCGGGAAGTTGCCACGATCGTAGGGATGAAATAGAACGCCAAGCCAATTAGCGCAACGATCAGCCAAATCACAATCATGACTATAGCGATCGCGCCACCGGTAGCGAGGTCCGGCGTCGGCGATGCCGTTGGGGAGGCGGGACCAGGTTGAGCTGGACCTACAAAGACTGCGAGCGCAATCGCAACGGCGACGAACAAAAGAAGGCCGCCAAGAATGAGACCTGTGCGTAATGCCTTGGAAGATGACCGCGGCACCTCAACCTCGAGCACTGGTTGAGGGTCTTCAATCTCAAAAATGCGTCCGCTCATAGAAGTACCCTCTCAGTAATGAGACGTCAGGCCCCGTAGTTCGAACCCTGGACGATTGAAAACTCATATGAATGAGCCTCCCTCACGGAGCGTGCCGCAGAGTTTCTCTTTCAACTCAATTTTCGCTTTCTTGAATTCGCGCTCGAGTTCGGCGAGGCGCGCTGTCATTTGGCGGCAGTTTTCGACGGCACCGCTCTGTGTCAGGACGGCAAGTGCTTCGTCGAACAGCGCCGGGTCACAAGTGGGGAAGAGAATGGTTCGATCGCCAGCGAGCAGAGAGGTGACATGCTTGCAAAGCATTTGGGTCGTGCCGGCGGGACAGTAACATCGCAGCCTGATCCGATCACCATCGATGTTGAACTGCATTTTGTAAGGCTCGTCCGGATTTGAACTGCTGCAAATGAGAAGTGTTTTCATGGGAGAATTCTTCTTTCTCACGCCACGCGGCGAGATTTTTTAATCGACTTAACGTCCGCCGCTGTTAGGCCCCTGGCTTTCACCTGGGTCCTCAACAACTTAACAGCCAGATCACGATCCTCGTCCGCCAACTGGTGGAATAGCGACAACAGTTGCTCATCTTCTGCGTCCGATTGCTTTATTGGCTTTCCGGCCGCCACGCTGATTAGTTCGAGCAGCGGCGCCTCCAACCCATAGTGCAAAGCGACAAGCGCGTCAGCGCCAGGATTGCGCTTGTGACCGTTTTCAATTTTCGAAACGTAACTAGCGTCGATTTTGAAGCCGTGGCGCGCGGATCGGTCCTGAACGTCCTGAAGCGATAGCGGAGGATCGTGCGTCAACCGTTTGCGGCGGACGTAGTCCTTCAGCTTTTCTGGCCCTGGGCTGCTCCTAACTAATGCCACTTCACTTGTGCCCTCACTGGGGACGTTGAGGGGAAAACGCGCCATTAGAGGCTGCATGCGAGGCATTCCCTCCGGTCAGCGAAATATTTACCATCGGCAGGGTTGCCGATGGGCAGTGTTTTCTTGAAAGTCTTGGTTGACAAGAATATCAAGACGGCGTATAAAGCTATTCCTATCGGCAACTCAACACGGACGATAGGCAAGGGCGCTATGAAGCAAAAAACGAATCAACAATCGAAACCTAATTCGCAGCAACCAGATCGCTTACGGATTCAGATTAATGTGCTGCTTGAGGGAGAGGACGCTACACGGTTTCAGCAGTTCCAAGCGGCGAATAAGCTGCGGCAAAAAGGTGCAGCCGGCTATCGCCTAATCGTCGAGCGACTGGAACAACTCCAACCGGCGGCGTAACGATACCCACGTGGGGCGATCGGCGCTAGTGGGAATTCGGTGGGGAGTTCCCACTAGCGCGGCGGCGGGAGAACTCTATGGCGGACGTCACGGTAACAATCTCCGATCAGTCAGCGGCTATGTTGGAAAAGCTGGCGACGTTTGGGGTTTACGGCGTGTCGGTCAGCGAAGTAGCCGCACGATTCATAGATCACGCCTTGCAGGAGTCCTTTGTAACTCAGCCGATGTTCGACGCGGCTGCAGTAGCCCGGCGGCTCAGTGAGGAGGCTAACGAAAAGTAATGGCAGATCTTGAAGCGCCGGCGAGATTCAGACTTGGGCTTGAGCGTAATGAAACGCAGGACGCTGCGATTTTCGAAGTCTCCGGCAGCACGGAATGGTTGAAAGAAGTTCTCCCTGCGATCAGTTATGTCGTCGGCCGGATCGTCCGGGCGCATGGCGAGGATGCGCAGAACGCGGCGGACGTCGGCAATGAACTCGCGGCCGCTTGGGACGCGGCGAATCGAAACGAAAACTACCAAGGGAAGATCGTCAGCTGCACGATCGTTCCCGCGACGGGCAACTGATGGATTCACACGACGTATTCAAGCAGTCCGTCGAGGGGCATGTAGGCGCGATCGCGGAGCGGCTGGGTCTGCACCCGAATTCCGTTTACAAAATGATGGCGGAGCCGGAGTTCTGTCGCTACACGCGTTGGCTGCCACTGTTCATCGCCATCTATGAAGAGAACCCTATTGGCGGCGAGGCGATCTTTGAAGATTTCCGCGCCGTCGTTTTGCGTCTGCGTGAGGCTAAGAACGGGAGTCGGGATGAAGAAAAAGGCTGGCGCGACGCGGTTGCAGAGACGGTGCGAGAAAGCGCGGAAGCGATTACGGCAGAAATCGAAAACAAAGATCCGGCCGAAGTCGAGAAAGAAATAGTCGAGGCGATCACTTCGTTTCGCGCAATGCTGATGCTGGTGCGCGCCCGGGCCTCGGGAGAAGTTTTGGATCTGCCGTTGCGGAGGAGCAGCCATGGTTGAAATCATCCTTGGCATTGTTGTCGGCGCTGTTGGGGTGCTGGCTGGTTTTCGCCTGGGGCGAAATTTTGAACGGACCGGCCGCATGTTTCGGAGCGGAGAATGAATCCGCAGATTACACAGATTTCGCAGACACGACGCAGGCAAAGAGATGTCGCGTTCCTCATGTTAGGCGCGGTTTTTATCGCTGCCATTTGTCAGTCGTGGTTGGATCTGGGGGTCTATGCAATCTCGTTTAGCTTGTCGCTGTTTATCTTGAGGAGACGTTCAAAAAAATGCTGACGCTGATGATGTTTGCAATCTGTTTGCTGCTGGTGCTGCAGGGCATGTCAATGCTGCAGATAGCGATCGCAGCGTGCCAGACCAATCCTAACTGGCGAAAGCAAGAAAGCTGAGGAATTTCCAGATCAGATCGACGTTTAAGATGGCAATTCAAGATTCCAAATTCGAGGTGCGTTGCGCTCCAGTCGACTTCATAGGTGAAGCGATCGGCGAAGTGATCGCTGCGCGGCGCGAATCGGACGATCTGTTTGGCAGAGTGATTGTGCGGCTCGAGCTGGTTGAGCGCGAGAACGTCGAATTGCGCAAACGGCTCGCCCAGGAACAGCCCGAGTATTTCACCGGCGCGCAGGTGGCCAACATTCTCCAGGTGAGCTAAGACACGATCGCGCGGTTGCGGGCGAGACGAAAGATTCCGTTCACGCGGTTGGGTGCGCGCGTCTATCGCTGGTCGAAACCGCAGGTCGCGGACATTGCCCGCGTGCTGGAAGTGAAACCGAAGTTTGAGCTGATAAAGAAGAGGAACGTGGCATAAGAGTTTTCGGCTGCGAAGGCCGAAAGCCGGACCGGGAAAGCGCCGGTTTTGGAGCGCTACAAGATCAGGGTTTCCCGGTCCACAAAATAATCGAGACCGCCAAGTTGCTCGTAACAACCGGGTCGGTCTCAAGAAGGGAAACAACTCAAAAAGCCGCTTCGCTGTCGGTAGTGAAAAGACTCTAAGCCACACCGGATCTAACAGTCAAGAAAGATTTTGTCGCGGCTAAAAATTCTCCGCGCAAAAGCTTTTCTCTCCCGGAGTCTTTCCAAGACGTTTGCCAACGCCAGCGGCCGGAACAAAGATCATGAGCAATAATCACACTGCACTATTACCCCCACCTTCGAACCCGACGCACGACTGGACCAACTTCAAGCTCACAACGGTCTTGAGAGACGTTGAAAAGCGATATATCAGCGACGCGCTGCGCGACGCCGGAGGATCCATTACGGCCGCGGCGAAACTACTCGGCTTCCAACACCACCAGTCGCTGGCTTCTTTGATTAACACCAGACACAGAGATTTACTTCCGGAACGAACGCCGATCAAGAAGCGGCCTAAACATCTGATGGACCACGCGCGAGTCGGCAAACGATCCCGCTATCGTCGACAGGAGGTCGCATGACGACGACGCTCGCCGCGAAACCCGACGAAGCTTGTTCCGGCCGCGAGCTGGCGATCGTGCCCGTAAACTGTCGCTATTACGGAATGAGCGGCGCTGCCGGCCGGCTAATTTCGACGCACGGCAATCAATGCGCTTTGATCCTGGAGGCACACGCGCCATGTCAGATGGAAATCGCCGGCGAGACTCCGGACGAAAAGACTTGCCGGCTGGTCCTGCGGATATTTGGAAGTGCGGATGTGCAGACTTCCGAGGCGCTGCTGGGGCCCGCCAACAATTTAACCAGGCTCAGCGAGCGTTGCCCGTCATGCGGTTCTGACGAGGTCGAGACGAAAACAATGGGTGGCGCCACTTGGAAGCACTGCGGTTTATGCCAGACAGATTTCGATCCGTTGGAGGTCTCGCGGAAATGATGAGCGCATCGCGCTTGTCGAAAAGAGATGCGCGGCGCAAGCGGTCGCGTGTCGTAACGACGTTTCCGGAGTGCTGCGATCGCTGTCGCGACCGGCGCAATACTTTGTTTGATTTGCCGGAGGGCCTGCTTTGTTTAACGTGCGCGTTTAGGCGTTACGACGAAACGAACCGGTATCACGTGAAGCTGCTGATCAAAACGGCCGTGTCCGGACGAATCAACATCGAGCGCCGTCGCCGCGCGATCGCGAAGCGGAACGGAGATCGACCGAGGAGGGCAACGTGACGCTTCGCAATGCGAACTATCAGCCGTTGCTTTCCAAGCTGGCGACGCCGATCGACATTACATGGTTCATGGACAGCCCGGACGCCGGCGATCCTAATTGCACTTGCTCGCTGTGCGACGAGCTGATTAATGACCATGCGATTCGACTATTTGATGATCGAAATCGGGAAGCCAGGTTTCATCTTCGATGCTTTGAGAAGTTGCCTTTTGGCGCGGGAGACTTTGATTGAGCGCAATTGATGATTCATTCCGCACGCTGCCACTTCCGGATGGTCGCGGCCCGCGCATGGCGATATGTCCGAAATGCGCCGAGCCGCTTGTTAGCACACTGGAGTTCCGCGGTGCGGAGTTTATATGTATGGTCTGTCGAGGATTGTTCGGCTTCATGGCTCCATTGTCGGCGGCGCCGACGTCCGAGCTGGAGAGCCGTCATGAGGAACTACGTCTCCATTACGAGACTGAACGCGCAGCGCGAGAGGAAAAGTTGATTAGTCAGAATTCAGCGGATCGCTAGGCGGCGTAAATCTACGAAAGGAGCATGCGCGTGTTCGCCGTCGTCTCAACAATAAGGGATCCACTGAGCTGTGACTAAAAAAACGGGGGCGCCGGCGAGGACCCGTAAGTTTCGCCGACGCCCTGATTGGTCAGCATTTGGCAAGCATAACCACGGAGAGAATAGCACATGGCAAGCAAACCGGATGCGGCTTTAATTGAGCCGTCAGCTCCAAACTCACTACCTCCATCGATGACCGCCGGCGTCGCGATCGAAGCGGGGCAGCAAGGCGTTCCGCGCGAGATCGATGTCGACCTAATCCTGGTCACGAACAATAATCAGCGCACGGAGTTCGACACAGAAGACGACGCCAACTTGTTAGAGAGTATTCGCCGGAACGGGATCGTGTCGCGGCTATGGGTGCGCGACAACTCGAAATGGACAGCTAACCGGAAAGGTAAAGACTCGGCGCTTCCGACCGACTACGATCTCATCGCTGGCGAGCGGCGCCTACGAGTCGCTAAGAAGCTAGGCTTAACGAAGGTCCCATGCGAGGTCTTCGACGTCGACGACGAGAAGGCTTACGAGTTGATGACAATCGAGAACCTGCAGCGGAAGGATCTGCACGAGCTCGATTATGCAGCCGGCTTTCAGACGATGCAGAAACGCTTCGGTTATACGGTCGAGAAGATCATGGCTGTGGTCGACAAGAAAGAAACGTTCGTGCGCGAGCTGCTGCACTTGAATGACGACTTGCCGGAGAAGGCGCGCCAGGCTTTCCGCGCGAATCTCATTTCAAAATCCCACGCGGTTTTAATCGCGACGATTCCGGGAGAGAAAGAGCGTGAGCAGTTTGCGCGGCGCGTGCTGATCGGTCAGGGCTTCGAGCAGTACCGAGCGTCGGGTGAGCCGTTAAGCGTGGCGAAGGCGAAGGAATTGAAGGAACGCGAATTCATGAAGGATCTGAAGGGCGCTCCTTTTCCGTTGGACCTGCAGCTCGATCCCTCATGGCCACATTCATGTCTGACTTGTCCGCACTACAACGGCAATACTCCTGAGACTCGCCAAGGCAAGCGACCGAACATCTGTTTGAACCCTCCGCACTACCTGGTGATGGTGACGTTGAACGCCAAGCGACTTCTTGACGAAGCTGAGAACGAAGGGAAAAAGGTCGTAACAGACACGCGGACTATCTTCCGCGTAGACGGCGATGGCAAGCCCCACATGCTTCACAATTCACCGTACGTCGATGTGTGCGACACGTTCATGGACAGCGGCGACGGCTATCGATCGAAACCCTGGGGCCCGGTAGTCAAAGCCGCGGGGCTCGAGACTGTTGTCGCGATCGATCCCGCCGGCCGTCCGCGCAAGCTCGTACTAAAGAGCGAAGCTGAAGCCGCGGCGCGGGCGCAAGGTTACAACAAACAGCACAGCTCTTCATCGTCTTCACGATCAACGTCGAAACAGCAAGCGGCTGTTCGCGCAAAGCAGCGCATTCGTCGCGAAACTGCGGCGCGCGCGGTCGCGTCGACGGAGACAATCAAAAAGTTCTGGGGTTCGCTCAAACTCAACCGACCGCAGCAAAACGCTCTGCGCAACCTGGTGCTGATCGCGATCAAAGATGCTGATTGCGACGGCCGCAAGTTTCTCGCGCAGGCGCTAGGCCTCGAACTTTCCAAGCGTCAATTTGGCGGTCCTGTGGGCGAGCCCACGCTGAAGAAACACGCGTCGACTCTAAAGGGCGCAGATCTCTTCGCGTTCCTCGTGCAAGCCTCAGTGGCGAAGGGCATGCACAACTGGGCTGTCTACAACTACGGCGAAGCTGGCGTGACTGATCGTCTTCTGCTGGGCCAATGCGGCGTGAATACGAGGTCGATCATGCGAACCGTCACGGCAGAGAAGCGCGCAAAAAAGAAAAAGCCAGCCAAGGCCAAAGCCAGGCGCGCGGGCAAGCCAAAGGTGCCAACGAGGCCGAAAGCTGTAGCAAAGGCGGCGTAATGATGAGCGCTCGTAAGAACTTGCCCAAAGACGGGAGTATTGACGCCGGGCTATTAATGTTGTCATTGGTCACGCCCCGCGGTGTTTGCCTGACGCAGGAAGAGATCGCATTCGTCTGCGGCTGTAGTCGCGGCAATATCTGGTTGATCGAAAAGCAGGCCATGGAGAAGCTGCGATCTGCAGGACGAGCCGAACTCTTGAGAAAGGCAGCGCTAATCAAGGTCTGACGGGGGGGGGGCAAGAGCCGTGCCTCTTCTTACAGAAGACGACAAATTTCTTTAGCAGTCACAACGACTCAGAAATGTTGTTTCAAGTCTTCAATGGCCAGTTAAGAGGCCTCGGCGAACAAAGTAAAAGAACGGGCTACGTCAAGCTGTCGTTTGACCTGCGCCGCTATCTTCACTTCTTCAAGGGCGCGCGGCTTAACCTAATGATCGCCCTGGTTCTGCACAGCGACGAGGATGGATGGTCCCACCCAGCGACAAAGCTTTTGCGGCGCGAAACCGGCTACAACCCGGACACGATTTTCAAAACACTCGCCGAGCTTTGCAAGCTAAGGGTCCATTGCGATGCAAGTTGTTGTCAGCCAGGGGATAAAGGCGAGGGGCATCGCGTCCTGTTGCGAAAGAAGACCAGGAAGGCTGCCGGCCGCTTTGCGAACAACTATTACTTGATTTTTCCGACAACAGAGGAAATTGAAAAGTATGAGACGCCTTACCTGTTCCCTAGTGGCCCGGAGGAAGGAGACAACGAGACGACCACTATATCTAGCGCCACCATCACGGATTTTTCCGACACGGTAAAAACCCGAGACGGTAAAAGTCCGACACGGAAAAATACCGACACGGAAAAAGACGGTGTCGGAGAAAACCCGAGTCGGGAAAACTCCGTGTCGGAAAAAGACCATGTCGGAGAAAGTCCGATACGGCCTATAAAGGATCTAGAACAACAACCAGATCTGAAACTAGATCCAGAACCTTCTGCCGAAGGTTTAGAGAACAAAACAATATCCACACACACACCAGAACCACCGGCACCAGATGCGACGGCGAACCAGAACGAAAGCAGTGTGTGTGTGGAGATAACCGAAGAAGATCTTCGGCAGTACGCGGAGGCGCACGGCCTGGGTGTTGGTTGGATCACGACCGCAAAGCGCACCGGCGAATGGAACGACGACATAGTCATGTTCCTTCGCCGGCGCGACGCTGAAGCTCGAGCGGTTCTCGATGAAAGGAAAACCGCGCCGACGTCAGAACGGCAAAGAGCTGAACCGGTGCGCGCTTTCGTTATTCGCGGTGAAGCCGTAACGTTCGCGAGGCCCGAGATCATCGATTCAATTCGTGAACACGTGGGACCGCAAGCGTTCGACACTTGGTTCGCTCCGCTCGAATTCCGTGATGGGCCGGACAGAATCACTGCCTTCACCTCGAGCCAGATCGTGATGGACTGGATACGCGGTCATTATCGCGAGATCGTGGAAGAAGCTGCAGCGAAAATGTCAGCGAGAGTTGAATGGACCGAATGACTAAGAAACTTCATCTTTCCGGAAAACGTTTTGGACCAGCACCTGGTTGTGCTGGGAAAGACCGGCGCCGGCAAGTCGTCCGCGCTGCGGCACATCGTCGAGCATCTGCTGGCTAAGAAAAAGCGAGTTGCTGTTATAGATCCGAAAGGCGACTGGAGCGGTCTGAAGGTTGGCGCCGACGGCGAGAGCCCGGGCTTTCCGATCATTCTCTTTGGTGATTTCAAAGAGATTGCAGGTCAATCGATTCCTTCAGATGTTCCGCTGAATGAGTACTCCGGTAAACACGTCGCTGAGCTGGTGACATCGGGCAATCGGCCGTGCGTTATTGGCCTGCGTGGGTGGACCCAGGGTGAGATGCATCGGTTCTGGATTGATTTCGCGTCGACATTTTTCAATACCAACGAAGGCGAGTTCTATCTCGTAGTCGACGAAGTTCATAACTTCGCGCCGAAGGGAAAGGTGTTGAGTCCGGAAGTTGGCAAATGCCTACACTGGACGAACCGTTTGCTCAGCGAAGCACGAGGCTTGGGCGCAGTCATGCTGATCGCTTCACAGCGGCCGCAGAAAGTTCATAACGACACGCTTACGGCTTGCGAAACGTTAGTGGCTATGCGTGTCATTCACAAAGCGGATCGAGACGCGATCGAAGACTGGATCAAGGGAAATGGCGATAAAGATGTAAGTGCTGAGGTCATCAGCTCGCTGGCTGGCATGAAACGCGGCGAGGCTTACGTTTGGTCGCCTGAAGTGGAGTTTGGTCCGGAGCGTCTAACCTTCCCGATGTTCACTACCTATGACTCGTTCGCGCCGCCACAGCTGCAGAAGAAAATCAGCGGTAAGGATTGGGCGAGCGTTGACCTGGAGGCAGTGAAAGAAAAGCTTGCCGCCGTAATCGAAAAGGAAAGGGCCGAAGATCCGCGCGAGCTGCAGAAAACGGTCCGTGAGCAAACCGGCATAATCAAAACCCTGGAAGCGCAGGTTGAGAAGCTCGAGAAAGCAGAGCCGGCGTCGGCCAAGATAGAGACTGTTGAAACGCCGGCGGTGACTGAGAAAGACTTCAAGCGCTTCGAGGCGCTGATGAGTCGAATCGAAAAAGGGCTTACCGTCGCGCATAAGTTTGATGAGTTTCGTGAGGCGCTTCAGGGTTTGGGGGTGGAGATTGAAGCGAAGCTCGGTCAAGTCCTGTCGGCGCAACGTGGCCAGCACGCCATTAAGGAGCCGCGCGCTTTGGCAGTGGCCAGCGGCAGCACGCGCGTAATCGAAACGCGTCCGACACTTCAGATGTCCGATCGTTCGGACGTCGTCTCAATCACAACCAAAAATAGCCGGAGAACCACAATATGCTCCGGCTGGTGAAAGACGCCTCACCTAATACCCGACTCTTCAAAGATAACCCGGTCGAACTTTACTTAGCCCACCTCGATAGCGCTGAGAGCCGGCGAACTCAAAAACAAAAACTGGAAGCTGCTGCGAACTGCCTAAGCTCTACGCTCGAGGATTTCTGGCTGACGCATCTGAACTACACTTCTATAAGCGCGCTCCGGAAGGTGCTGCTCGACCTGGGTAAATCATGGCGGACAATTAACGGCACGCTGTCAGCGATTAAAGGCGTCGCGAAAGAAGCCACGAATATTGGTCTGATTAGCCCGGAGGAATGTAACAAGATCAAGTCCATTAAGGCCGTGCGAGGATCGAGCGAACTCAGCGGGCGCGCTCTTGATGAAGAGGAAACGCGAGCGCTATTTGAAGCATGTGCTCGCGATGAAAGCCTGGCCGGCGCGCGCGATGCGGCGATGATCGCCTTACAGTTGTATGCCGGTCTTCGGCGAACCGAAGTGGCGAAAGTAAACGTGGTCGACTATTCGTCGAAGAATCGCGCGGTGATGGTGCGCGGCAAAGGAAACAAGCAACGGCTCATTCCGATCGAAGCAAAGGACGCGCGCAACGCAGTCGATGATTGGTTGGCGCTGTACAACGTGCGCGAAGGGCCGCTGTTCTGTCGATTGCGGGGCAGCCGCACAACGTCTGAATACATAAGCGGCCAGGCTGTCTATAACATTTCGAAGAAGCGAGCGAAGGAAGCAGGCATTCCTCCTTTATCACCACATGACTTTCGCCGCACGTTCGCTACAACGCTCGACGAGGCAGGCGCACAGACGGGAGCAATCTCTGAGCTAATGGGGCACGCAAATGTACAGACCACCATGAAGTACCTGCATGGTGCCGAACGACGAAAGCGAAAGGCGGCCGCGTTGCTGTCGTGCCCCTACCGATCGCACCGCCAGAAGCCCGGACCATCTGCCCGGCCCGAGCAGCTCAACCTGATTTCGGGTCCTTTCGACGACTTTGCCGCCAAAGAGTCCCGCGGACCCGCCGACGGTCGCTAGCGATAGAAATATTTTCAAAATCATCATCATGGGAGTATATTGGCTGCAACTCAGAACTACCCGCCTGCTGTCGGTGTATGGTCACGCTCCTTAAATTAACTTTCGTTGGAGCAGATTCGTTCGTCGACATCAATGTCAATACTCGACCAGCGGGACATCCCTCTCACACATATTCAAATCGTTAGAAATGTGCGCCGGCAGTGCGACGCCACCAAGCTCAATGAGCTCGCCAGGTCAATAAAGGCGGACGGGATTCTGCAGCCGCCGATCGTGCGGCCACACCCCTCGAAACCGAATCACTTTCAGTCGGTAATTGGCGAACGACGTCTGCGCAGCGCGAAGCTCGCCGGGCTGACCGTCGTCATGTGCGTGGTCCGTGATTTGGACGATAAGAAGGTCGACGAACTTCAATTGATCGAAAACGATCAGCGCGAAGACTTGAGCGCCGTGGAGCGCGCAAACGGCTACCAGGCTTTAATACAAAAGCACGGACACACTCCGGACACGATCGCATCGAGGGTGCAGCGATCGTCGAGCTTCGTCTACGAGACGCTGAAGATACTGAAAGCGCCCAAGGTCGCCGTTGACGCGTTAGCGCGGGGAGAGATTTCCGTCCACACCGTCGCCGGCATCGCGCGAATTCCTAACCAGGAAGCCAGAGAAAAAGCCTCGCGCGAAATCACCGGTGAAAACTTCACTGGCGCCCCTTTCAGCGAACGCCTGGCGTTAGCGCACATCGAACGGCATTACATGCGCGAGTTGAAGTCGGCGCCGTTCGATACAAACGATGCGAAGCTAACCAAAGCAGGATCCTGCGAAGCGTGCGCAAAGCGAACCGGTAACAACCGCAAGGACTTTCCCGACGGCCGCGGCGACGTCTGCACAGATCCATCCTGCTTTGTCGAAAAGGTGGCCGCGGCCGAAAAACTCATACAGATCCAATCGTCTTCACAGGCCCCGGACCAGCGGGGCGCCAAAACAACGGCGCCGGCGCCGCAGACCAAAGAAGTTGACGAGATGCGCGCTCGTCTTTCCGATCGAAAACGCAAACACGCGGCCGAGCTCGAGCAGCGACTAATATTTCTCCAGGCTGAATTCACCGAGCCGGAGCTGGCCGCGATTCTCACCGTCGCGATTAACTCAACCCATCGATTGGCTCAGAGCAGCCGGAAAGCCGATCGGGATTTACTACTCGCTGTGCTCGAGAGATGGGAAGCGATGGAGATCGATGAAATCGAAGAGGAAACCGGTTTGTCGCGCTGGGTCGCCGAAACCAATCTCAAAGAGATGGAAAAGAAGGGCCTCATCTTTATCAGGCCCAAGCCCGATCCAAAGAAAAGCGGCGGCCGGCCGCGCCTTGTCTACGGTCTGATTCACACCCGCAACTAGCCGTTCAGTGTACGCGCGTACACTCCCAACTCAAATTTACGAACGGCTGCGGTGTTAAATCTCACATTCACATGCGGCCTTCGATCCCACAATTAAGGCTCCAACTGGATCGCGCAGTAAAAAGCGGTTGGATTCCATTGATCCGTGCTGCGGCAGACAAGTACGAGTTCACGGTTGAGCTGTTGCTGGCGATCGGTTCACGTGAAACAAATCTCGATCCCCAATATCAAAGTCATCCCGGCGACTTTGGTCACGGCTTTAGCATGTGGCAGATCGACATCCGATCATTTGCCGAGTGGATTAAGACCGGAGCGTGGCGCGATGTCGGCGCGGCCGTTATGAAGGCCGCCGAGATTCTTGATTCAAAGCGTAGCGCGATCAAATCGAAGAACTTCGTTTGGAGCGGCGCCGACGTCGAGCGCGTGACGACGGCCGCTTATAACTGCGGATCCGGCATCGCGGTTTACAACTTTAGTAGGTACCAGGACCCGGATCGCGCGACTACCGGACACGATTATTCGGCCGACGTGCTCTATCGCCGCGACGTCTTCGCCTCATTTCTCAACACCACAAAGGAGCAACAATGAAAAAGTTCAGAAACTGCAGACTAGCGGTTTTGCTTGCCGGCTGTTTAATGCTGACGGCCGCGCCTTCGTGTCCAACTCAGACGCAGATACATAAGGCCGCAAGTGCTTCTGCGATTATTGCGCCGCGGGTGGACGAAGTAACGCAGGCGGTTAAAGCGCTTTACGAAGCGCACACGATTTCACTCGCAGCGAAGGACGACATTGCCGGGAAGCTGGTCGTGCTCGCCAAAGCGGGCGGCGATTTTAATAGACTGGTGAAGCAGTACAGTGACCAGTACAAGAACGGCACGCTCCCGGTGAATGTGTGGAGCGAGCTGTCCGCGAACTTCGACAAGGTAACAAAACCCTTCCTCGAAATTCTTGATCTGATTCCGCAGGCTGCGGGGTTGAAAGACTCTAAGGCATTTCGTGACATCTCCGCGGCGGTTGTTTCAATAGCAAATATCTTCCTTCAGGTGGGCGAGAACCGGTTTGCGCCCGTAATCGAAAGGAGTCAAGCCTATGCCGTTTGATTGGAAAAAACTCTTATCGCTGCTTCCTGTGATTGCCACTGCGGTCAATCCCGCCATCGGTGGGTTAGCGTCGGCATTGACCGCTATCGGCGAAGAGGAACTCGCAAACCTCCGAGCCTCGAATCCGGGTCTGACGGATGAGGAGATTCTCGCAAAAGCACAAGCTGATTGGGATAAGGACTTGGCGGACGCTGAAGCGTTGGCAGCTGAGGGCCACGAAAACGATCCGAAGACGTGAACGAAACTTTGGCTCGAAAACCGGCGCAATTCGCCCCAATAACGGCGAAACCGTCTCACTAACGCGCTGTTTCCTCTCGTAATGGTCTCGAATCGTCCCAAACAGCCCGACAGCGATCATGATTTGCTGATTGCTATCCGCGAACGGCTTGACGTGTTGGCCTCAAGCGTTCGCGAGAACCACGCGGCGATGGGAATGAGGCTCGACAACCTTCAGGCTCAGAAAGCCAACGTGTCCGACCTCGACCCCTTGCGCAATTTTATTGAAGGCGTTCAGTCGACGGCGAAGGAGAGGGACGCGGATCAGGTTCGTCGCCTCGACGGTCAAGACGGCAAAATTACCAGCCTCAGCAGGACCATGTGGATTGGTGTCGGAATCCTTTTAACCGTTCAGGTGCTCGTCGTGCCGTTCGTTCTCGCGCTCCTGATCCGCTTCGTCAAATAGGGAACATCGATGCTGACCGCAACCAAAATCAAAAAGTCGGCTAAGCCTGCGCTCGAAGAATGGCAGCAGCTGGCATTGAAAGTTAAGAAGAGCGACGCACAGCTCGACGCCGACGTCGCTATTCACAAACAGAACTTCGATAAGGCGACGGAGCCGCTCATCGCTAATGCTAACGCGAAGACGCGCGCCTGGCGCGAGCGAATGGCCACGCTCGAGGCGGAAATCTCAACCGAACTGAAGGCGGGGATTTCGACGGACGGCGAAACCGTCGCGCTGCAACGCGTGGAAACAGATTTGGCCGTCGCCGAGCTGAAGGACGCCGGCAAGCGTTGTATCGATCCTGAAGCGTTTTTCAAGGCGGTACCGACGGCAGATCGAACCGCGCAGTTTTGGAGCTGCGTCGACGTATTAATCGGAAAGAGCGAAAAGTTTCTGCCGGAGGCGGTAATGAAGCGGCTCGCAAAAAGAAACCACAAGCATTCCGTCAGCATTCGGCTGAAGCAATGAGTCACAAGTGGGATCAAGGTCTGAGTCAACATCGCGCTGCACGCCAGCCGCCGATGGCGCGCGAGCTGGTCGCTGTCCGACTGACATCACCGATGCTGACCGAAAATCCGATCTACGCGAAACCATACTTCTTTTTGTACGAACCGACGCGCGATGAATTCATTGAAGAAACAATCGCTCTTTTCTTCGGGCGGCAAATAGATGGAAGCAACCATACCTGGGAGAAATTGCCATGCACGATAAAAACGGAAACCCGCTCGCAGTCGGCGACCGCGTAACTATTACCGCGACGATTAAAGAAACCTATTCGGGCGAGGAGTACTTGCAACGTGCAGCTCGAGACTGAAGAGCCGATGTATCCGGGCGACAGCAGGACCATCATCACGCTCAACGCCAAGCAGGTCGAGAAACAGGAATGATCGAAGGTCCAATCGACAGTTTAATCGATCTGCCGAACCGGCTGCCGCTGGTTATAGCTAAGGCGCTGACGCAGACGATTCGAGATGCGCAAAAAGCTGTCCTCGATAATCTGCCGCGCGAACTGACAATCCGCGGCGATTGGCCGTCGCCCTCGAATCACTATGGCATTCACGCCACCTTTGCGACGCCTGACAGTCTTTCTGCTCAGCTCGATACGGCGGCCTGGTGGCTGGCGCAAACTGAAACTGGTGAGACGCATACTCCGATTGCCGGTCATGAAATTGCGGTCCCGAGCTACGGCGTGCAGCCCGATCCAAAACAACTTGTGCCATCGTCTCTTTTCCCTAGGAACCTTGGCAATCAAGCGGTTTTCATCAGGGCAAAAGACGGGCGCCAATTCATTTTCATCCGCACCGGCCCCGGCCCTCGAGACATGAAGTTAGCCTACGTACTCGAGACGAAGGTTAGTCGGCCGCGGCATGAAGTTGTCACCAGGCCGGCGGTGGAAACGATTCAGAAGAATCTCGGTCCGAACATCAGCGATCAGATGAATCAGGAGCTCGCGAAATGAATGACGAACGAACCGCGGCGCCGGCTGAGCCGCAGCCAAGCGCGGATGCACCGGCTGTCGACTACAGAGAAGAACAGCGGAAAGCAAAGCGGCGCCTGCGCATGGGCCGGCTGTATCCAACCGATTTATTTTTCAACCGTGGCGCGCGCCAGTTCAAAGCGCGAAGAAAAGAAAATCGCAACGAGCGTCGGACTCTGCTGAAGGAAATGAAGAAAGCAAACGGCGGTCTCCGCGTCGACCTGCAAGCCGCGTGAAAACAAACAATGGAATTCGAAGAGCTGGCAAAAGAGAACGAGGGCAAAACAGCAGGCGATGAAGAATTCGCTCGCGCGATCGGCTTGTCTTTCTACGTCGACGGCACAGCAGAGACGATAACGATTGGCGGGGAGACGCAACCAGCGACGGCTGGCGAGATTTGTTTATGGAGTCAGCTTCGTCACGCCTATGGTTTCGAACCTTACGGAACGGTCAACAGTCTTCATTTAGCACAAATTGATCGAGAGGAAGAGGCGCGAGGCTGCAAAATAATTCGAGTATGAATAGCGAAAAGGAAATCTCCATGAATCAAGAATGGGAGCTGCAGAAGCTGCGCGAGTCTCACGGATATCTATGCCGGGCTCGCGACCGTCGGTCTTCTCATGAATGGAATGCCGCGCGATCAGATCGCCAAGCGCGCCTATTCAATCGCTGACGCGCTAATCGAGGAGCGGTCAATTCGTCAGAAGAAAGAGCAAGCGGCAGAAAAGCAAAGCTAATTATGAATGGCTCGCCGGGATTCTACCTCAATCGCCGCCAGCGACGCGCTCTCCTCAGTAGAGCGCGTCCCGCCTTCCGCGCAATCGCGCGCCGAGTCGAAGCGCGGCGACGCGAAGCAATCACGCGGGAGCCGGGAGACAGGAGTCAGGGGCCGGAAATCGAAACCCGCGATCCAATCCCCGAACACAGAGACCCCAGCCCAAAAAACCGAGACCCCCAACCAGAACACCGAGACCCAACCAACGACCGGTCCGAACGGCTACCCGGTTCATTCGACTTCGAAACTCGGTGAGCTGTTCGACCTGAACCGCGCCACCGTCGCGCAGCGCCTCAAAGAACACAAAATCAAACCCGTCGACGTCGGCCCGCGCAAAGCCGATTACGAACTCACGCCCCAGGTTGAAGAACTCCTTTCCGACGGCGCCACCGATCCGGAGTTCAAGGCCGCCCAGCGTCGCATCGCGATCGCGAATGCACGCATCAAGGAAAAAGAGGCCGACGAAGCCGAGAAGCGTTCCATCCCGCGCGACGAAATGTTTGAGGAAGTCTCCGCAATCCTCAAATCTCTTCATCAACAATTCGTCCTGCAGCTGCCGCGCGCGAATTCCGCTCGCTATTTCAAATTCAAATCCCGCGCTGAGCTGGAGGCGGCTCTCAAGAACGACAACGCCAAGCCTTTCCAGCAGCTCCGGAGCAACTACAACGAGATTGTGGCGCAGAGGTCAGAGGTCAGAGGTCAGAGGTCCGTAAACGAGAGACCAGCAGATCGTGAATCACAGGGACGCCGAAGCGCGAGCGATCGTCATCACCAATCAAGTCGAGATAGTAGCTCGCAGCGTCGGCGAAATAAGACGCCGCAATCTCGAACTGGCCGCGCTCCCATTGATGGAGACCCTCGCGGCCACAACTCTCGGCGGCGCCAAGATAAAACTGCCAGTCAGGCAGTGAAGTCAGATTCCGATGCCGGCGCGCGCGACTCATCCAGTGATTCTAGCAGCGGAGGGCGCAAATGAGCCCTCAACTCAAAACTCGAAACTCGAAACTCGAAACTCTCCCTTACGGCCACGCGTCCGATTTGATCGCCGACATAACCCTGCAAGCAATCAACGCCGCGATTCCTAACGCCACCAGCGGTTCTGAGTGGGCGGAGGAATATCGACGGCTCTCGCCCGAGCGTTCGCATCGCGCCTCGATTGGCCTGACTCACTTCTCGTTCGACATAACGCCATTCATGCGCGAACCGACAGACTGCGCGACATCGGATCCGACGGTCCGCCGCGTCACCTTTGTTAAATCGGTTCAAATCTCCGGCACAACCTGGGGAGAAAACGTCTGCGGCTACTTCATGCACGCGGATCCGTCGAAGATCCTCTATATCTGCGAGACGCAGGAAAAGATGAAGGCCTGGTCCGTCGAATCACTGGCCAATATGATTCGCGACACACCCGTCCTCAATGGTCTGGTTAAGGACCATCGCATTCGCGATTCGAATAACACGATCTTTGGAAAGAAGTTTCCCGGCGGACACCTGGCGATGGCCTGGGCCACGTCGCCGGCAACGCTTTCGTCGCGGCCGGTGCGCGTCGTAATCATGGACGAGTCCGACGCCTACGAAGCCACGAAAGAGGGCGACCCGCGCGACTTGGCGGCGCGCCGCACTACGACCTTCGGCGAAAGCAAAAAGATTCTCGATATCTCGACACCGCGTAATCGTCTTTCTAATCCACCCGGTGCGGCCATCGATGCCCCGCGTTATTCGCCAATCGAATTCAGTTACCAGCAAAGTGATCGCCGAAAGCTCTGGCTGCCGTGCCCGCAATGCGGCGAGTTTCAAATACTCGAATGGGAAAACCTGTTGCGCGATCTCGCGTGCTTCAAGTGCGTGCACCACGGCTGCGCGATCGAGGAAGATCATAAGTCGGACATGTTGGCGAAGCATCAGTGGCGAGCTGAAGCGCCATTTCGTGGCCATGCCGGCTTTTTCATTTGGGAGGCTTATTCACCCTGGGTGTCGTGGCAGGAAATCATCGAAGCCTATAACGAGGCTGAGCGATCGGGCGATCTCCAAAGGAAGAAGACGTTTTACAACCTATCGCTCGCGCGCGGCTGGCAGGATGACGACGCGCCGATCGAAACCACCAATCTGCTTTTGCGTCGCGAAAACTATTACGGCATCGT
>Ga0070716_100000249_pt1 | contig 21531 bp, 19 predicted proteins | sample LARL112metaG_FD_71395 | JGI IMG/M metagenome (GOLD analysis project Ga0070716, IMG submission 71395) | Corn, switchgrass and miscanthus rhizosphere microbial communities from Kellogg Biological Station, Michigan, USA - LAR L11-2 metaG | ecosystem: Host-associated > Plants > Roots > Rhizosphere... | reverse complement strand
ACGGCGGCCAGAGCGATAGTTGGGAGAGTTTATCGCAAATTTATGGTTGGAGTCGATCAGGACGCAAAATCAACGGACTGCGTAACAACAACGGCGTCCCTATTGTAATCAGGCGTGGGTGTTGAAAAAGTCACTTCGATTAGCAGGATGAGATTCAGCAGAAGCATGCTAGAAGGAAGCATCTGCCATGGCGAACGCATCCCCCCCGGCACGCGGAAGAAGCTGTCACAAGCCGTGGAAAAACCAGAGCGGAGTGGGTTAATGATCAAATGGTATGCTGCGTTGGGCCTCACGGAGTACAATGCTTCAGCCGGAACCCCCAAGTTCACGATCTCGCCACTCGGAACCGAAGCAACTGTCGAGATCACGGAAAGCCGGACCGAAAGCCATCCCCGGCCCCAGTCCGGCTGAACACGCCAACCTTCTCGAGAGATCAGTCATGTCTGCCGGAATTCTAGCCCGACAATCACGGATGGCATTGTAAACTCTGTGTCGCATGGGCACGGGCCGCGACAAACTGGCCAGTGGTTAGGGCAGTTACTCTCTGCACTAAGGCGCGATCAAACCGATCAGACGCCCCTACTGAATCGCGCTGCCAACTTGGGAGAAAATAGTGCTTGCGTTTGCTCCAATCATCCGCACCACACCGATAACGATCACAAGAATCACTGCCAGCATGATCGCGTATTCGGCGAGATCCTGTCCTTCGGTGTTCCGGCAAAGCCTGTGCAGAAGCGGGCGGATGACTCCCTCCTGGTAGCGCTCTCCTATTGTGCGAAGAAACTCAGAGAAACAAAATGGCTAAGAAGTGGGGGATTTGTTCGATGTGATCGACTAACTCGCGGCATGACGCTAAGCTACTAGATAGTCACCGATGTAAGTCCGCGTTTTACATCCTGCCGTTGACTCCGACGTATCATGTCTGTCTTTACGAGGCGGGCAGCGCCGGATACTGTGGCTTCTTGGGGGAGTGCCACGCAGTGTCCGGCGCGCGCTCGCGTCCCGTCTGTTAATCAAGATTTACACTTGGATCGTTGAGTCTATGGCAATCTTTGCAAATCATATCCCTCCCCATTTTTTCACTCCCCCGAAACACTCACCCTTGAGGCTTGATGCCACCCGAGCGGGAAATTCTCGTTCGCGATCTCACACACTTGATCTCGGCTGAGGACGACATCGAAAAGCGGAAGATTCTTACCCGGGAACTTCAGCGCTTGTTAAAGGTGGAAGGAAAGTCCGCGCAGAAGCCCAGCCGAAACTGAGGAGCGCATACCAGCGCTGACCCAACCAATCGCAAACGAGAGGGACGCCGAGAGAGTGAAGATACTGGCTGAACAGACTGGCGTTCCCTGCTCCAGAATGATCGGTTAATATGCTGAAGACATGGGCCACCCGCCAGTAGGTGCTTACGATTAATTTACAAAGAAAACCGTGATCAATAGTAGCGATCCCAAAGTTCCGTGCTAGATTGAGCTCAGGTTCTGTGAGACTAGATTAATTCTGGTCTGCGTTTCCCTCCCCTGTAATTCTTCCCCAACTGGCTCGCAACATTGCGCGCCGAAACTCCGCAGCAGAACCTTGATCGGAACTCATGAATGACCGTTGAGGGCTACGTGTCCTCTCCCAGGGATTCGTCCGCGCGGTGCAAAGACGGGACCGAAAGCAGTTGCCCGTGGGGCGTCCCCGCCTCGCGCAATGAAAGCGCTGCCCGGGCGAAAAGAACGACTGATCGCTGAAAGCCGAACGCCGAACGCTTGGATCAGAACGTGATCCAAAAGTACTTCATTTGTCGTCGTGTCCGCTTTGTTTCAGACCGTAAACCGAACCGAGCGGAGCGAAAAAGGAACATATGCTGAACATGAACTTTCGACCCACCCTTCTGCTAATTATCGTTCTCCTTGCAACTGCTGGTCTCACCTTGGCGCAGAACCCTGACCCTACTGGTACGGGGAATCAGGCGGCGGTCGACATGGAAAAAGGAATTCCGCCGATTCCCGTGATCACCGGCGGGATCGCGCTGAATTCCAGCTTCACCAGCAACGAGGCTGCGCTGCTGCCCGTTGTAGCGCCCATCATCCTGGTGCCGCTCGGCAAACATGCCCTGATCGAGACCGAGTTCGAAGCGGAGTCTGAAGTCGTCCACACCGAGGGCAGTTGGCAGCCTGTCACGTTGGAAAAGGGTGTCGAATACGCGCAACTCGATTTGTTTCTGAACAAGTACATGACGCTCGTCGCCGGACGCTACGCGACACCATTCAATTTCTACAAAGAGAGACTCGATGCGCGCTGGATCCGCAATCTTCCAGAAGCGCCGCTCATCTTCGGCGCGGGAGACAATTCGAGCAACGGTGGTATGCTGCGCGGCGCCGTGCCGCTGGGTTCGTCGGTCCAATGGACCTACTCGGGATTCTTTTCCGCACTGACGAACAATCTGTACGCGGGCTCTGAGCGACAGACTGGTGGACGCACGGGTCTTTTCTTCCCGAAGCCACGCTTCGAAGCTGCCTTCTCTTTCAATCGCCGGTTAGCTCCGGTGCCCTACGACACGTACGGCGCGGACTTCACCTGGAACGTTCGGCGTGTTCCGCTCGACGTTCGGGGAGAAGCTCTCGTCTCCGCGGCCGCAGGTGACGGGTACTGGGTGGAAGCCGCGTACCGCCTCTCCAGCCCCAGATTCTCGAAGTTTTTCCGCCGCTCGCAGGCAGTCGTTCGCGGCGAACAATATTTCATGCCGCGCACGCCCATTGACACCGGTCTCGAAATGCCGGAATCCGATGCCAGCCGGATCTTCGCCGGTTGGAACTATTGGATCACCGACAACGTGCGCGCGGGCGTCGCCTTCGGCCGCCAGTTGGGCTCCGAAGACAACCACAACATCTGCACTCTCGGCATCTCGTACCGATTCGTGAGGTAACAACATGAAAAAATCTCTCACTTTCGCTTTCGTGTTCACGGTGCTGTGGGTGGCGAACCTCGCCGCAAACCCGCAGCCTCAGACCGCACCGGATGGAGAAGCGGTTTACAAGACGAACTGCACCCGGTGCCACAACTCGCCTCCGTCGATGAATGAACGGCAAACACGCGTCGTGGTTTCTCACATGCGTGTGCGGGCCAACCTGACCGAGGTCGATGCAAAGGCCGTCTTGCAGTACCTGGCTGAAAACGCGCGGAGCAAGTAGATGAAGAAACACGTCTGGTATGCACTGCTGTTGACCTTGGCCATGGGACTGACCAGGGTCGCGCATGCAACCGATCCGCGCGTCATCGAGGTGATCGCGGCCCACGATAACACGTTTCGGGTTCTGCACGAGAAGTCGCCGGTGATTCGCGCTAAACCGGGCGAAGTGCTGCGCTTGCGCATCACCTCGGAGCGCGGATCGGAGCAGGCCCGCGACGGCGCTACGCACAGCCTGGTCATTCGAGCGCTGCGCGATCAGGGATGGGACTTGCGTCTCTACAACGGTACCAAGGACTATGACGTGAAGGCTCCCGACACACCCGCGGAATACCTCGTCGAATGCACGGTGAAGTGCGGCCACGGCCACGACGACATGCGGATGAAGCTGATCGTGGCCAAGTAGAGGAAAATCGTGAACGGAAAAACGAAGGTTGCCGCCTTCCTTGCCATGGCGATCGGAATCGGCTCGGCGATCTCGCTGCGCAATGCGCCAGTCCAGAGCTCGAGCAGCGAACTCATGGTCCCCGACCATGTCCGGCCGATTATCAGCCGGGCCTGCCTCGACTGCCACACCAACCAGACGAAATGGCCGTGGTATAGCCGCTTGCCGCTGCTGTCTCTACTCATCGAGCGCGACGTGAAGAAGGGCCGCGAGCATCTGAACTTTTCGACCTGGGCGGGGAACCCCGTGCACAAGCCCACCAGGAATCAGTTGCAGGAAGTCTGCGACGCGGTGTCCGACAGCAACATGCCGCCGCGCTCGTATCGGATGATGCATCCGGACTCACGACTTTCATCTGCTGACGTCGATGCACTCTGCGATTGGGCAGATTCTTCCAACAGTCTGAGCGAGAGCTTGCCGCACCAGCCGTAGAGACTTAGAGCCTAGCCCAGCTCACTGCGCCGGCGCCCATACCCCTCCCGTTCCCAATCCCAAGCGCTACTAGACATTCGGAGGGGGGTAGCCGAATTTTTCCCGATAGGTACTACCCCCGTCAATCGAATCGGGGGGTGTTAAGGGTAAGGGAGAAATTCTAGTACACCCCTACTGCTGTGACGTGCGAATTCATCAGTGTTTATGCGGATTCGCACGTCATGACATGCGTCTGACCCGCGTCAAATGCTGGGTTGGGGGAGGTATCGAGTGGTAACGCAATGGAAAGCGGAGGACGGGAGGAGTGGGCGTGGGTGATAGGCGCCACTCCTACCGCTAGCAGTTGAAGGCGTAAGTTACTCATTGGATCGCTATTCCTACAGCCAATGAACTTCCAGAAAACGAACTGGTGATTGTGGCCACGCCGCAACCAAATAGTAGGTCTTCAAGAAACAACATTGAAAAAGGTCTGCCATCCTCAATGTTTCTTGAGAGGACAAAGGCTATTAAATTCGCTCGAAATAAAATTGGGCCAGTTACTGCTTCACGGTTCGCTCTGGCGGACGAGATGCCGTCACTCTGATCTTTTCGCCCTTTTTCAATCGTTTGCTTATGTGAGCTTGATAAATCTCGGTCCCAGAACCCAGTTTGGCGAGACCGTGATAAAGTGGCTCGCCCTCTGCCTTGCTGATGGTGACGGCAATTCCGTGTCCCGAGCGCCTGCCGAGCAACTTGGCTATCGACTTTGGAATTTGAAACCACGGTCTGCTGTCGTAAACATCGACGTGCAGAGGAACCTTAACTGCCATCATCCAGTGCTGCAATGATCTGAAATGCAAGGGTCGGGCACAGGAGATGTGTGAGAGCACGGTAGGAGCGGCCTGAGAGTCCTGGCATCAAGCCTGGAAACCTGATCTTAAACTGGCCCATATTAGACCTCCCGGAATTTGGACGGGTTAGGAATTTCCGCGATTCTTGGATTTGCGCCGGCCATCGGAACGGTTTCGGCGGGCTGCTCGGCGACACGGGATGGTTATCTAACGCATGTTGTTATGTTCGTTGGCGTACAGCATTCCCTCGATTGCCCTCTGCCCGCAATCAACCTATTGTGCTAACCACTTGCAAACCGAAAACCTAGCGCGAGAGATCCAAGAGCTTTGCCGCTTAATCATCGCCACCCATGACGAGGTGATGTTGATCACTTTGTGTGAGAAGCTGCGCGATCGTCTGCACGAGCACAACCGGCAGACGAACGATATGGCGTCGGAGACGCTTGCAAGACTTCTGGAATCGGAAGCCCGCCTAAAGAAGGCCAGCTAGATTACTTCTCTTTCGCCCACCCTGGAGTAGTTCGCAATTGCATTTGCAATGCGTGACTCGACACGGTATCGGCGTCAAGGCTTTTGCATCAGCACCGTTACGTGAACTTCCGATTCTCCGGTTCGGGCATTGTCTTTCGCGACGCTGCTCATGAGGACCGGTTGGAATCCAGCGGCGGCCTGCTTGTTGATTTGCTCGTGAAACTGATCGTCGACCTTTCCCCCAACAATGATGATGTTCGCCATGCCACCCTCCTAGATTATCGTGCAGCGATTGGGGGGAATCGTTTCTGTTGGTGGCGGAGATTCTGGCCCAGCCGTGCCATGTCTGCGCACGCGCGAGCCATTTTGCTTTTTTGGGCGGAAGATTAAAAAAATCTCTGGGCAGGGCTCTCGGGGGAGGGCGCTGCTCGGGCGAACGTCTCAGGGGAATCTCCGACCGCGTTGGGACGTTCGCCCTTCTGTGTCTTCAGGCGCCCGTACTTGTTGATTGGGAAAAGCGGCCGACTGGGCTCGAGCCTTAGCGCAACAAGTTTCTGAGACCGCATCCGCGGAACGAGTTCCGGTTGCGCACAGGCTTGAACAATCAGAGAACCGCGGCGCGATTGCGGCCATCGCTCTTGGCCTGATAGAGGGCAGCGTCGGCGACGGCGAGAAGTTGCTTTTCGCAGACTTCGGTGGCGACTGCGAAAGGGCGCGCGCCCAGTGAATGTGCGCTAGCGCTCTAAGGCATACCACTACGGACTCGCTTTGCGTGCCGAAACCCGCGGGACCAGACCCTTCAAGAGCGGTCGGTTCACGATTCCGGACCCGATGAACAACCCTCCGGGACTGCTGTAATATCTAGGCTAGCTGGAACTCGGTTCCCCCGATGGCCCCTGGTAAAACCAAGCCCGCTTTCCAACGCAAGAAGGCTGGCGCGTCGGCGAAGGCAAAGAAATCCGCGCGGCCCGCCTCCAGACCGCGGAGTGCCTCCGCGGAGTCAAATAACGGCAACGACCTTCGCCTGGCTGAACCGGCTCTGCAAGCCACCAGTTTGCTCGCTGCGATCGTTGACTCCTCCGACGACGCCATCATCAGCAAGACCCTCAACGGCATCATTACCAGCTGGAACAAGAGTGCGGAGCGGATTTTTGGCTATGCCGCCAAGGAAGCGATCGGCAAGCCTATCACGCTAATCATTCCGAAGGACCGCCTGGAGGAAGAGAAACATATCATCCGGCAGCTCAAGCAGGGCAAACGCGTCGACCACTTCGAGACTGTTCGCGCACGCAAAGACGGATCACTCTTGAATGTCTCGGTAACCATCTCGCCTGTGAAAGATGCGGATGGGCGCGTGGTGGGAGCGTCGAAGGTGGCGCGCGACATCACCTTCCGGAAAGACGGTGAAAAGGCTCTGGCAGATCGCATGAGGCGGCAGCGTGCCTTGTACCACTTGGCGGATCAATTGCATCGCGCGAAATCAATGGAAGACATCTACGCCGCCGGTCTGGACGCGATTTTGGGAGCATTGCACTGCCCCCGTGCTTCCATCCTGCTGTTCGACGAAAGCGGGGTCATACGCTTTGTGAGCTGGCGCGGACTTTCAAGCAATTACCGCAAGGCGACCGATGGACATTCGCCCTGGACATTGAGTGACGAAAATCCAGGCGTGATCTGCATGGAGGATATTCAGAAAGCTGACTTGCCGGAATCGCTGCGCTCGACCATCCGGGGCGAGGGAATCGGGGCCCTGGCATTCATCCCGCTGATTGCCGGGGGACAACTGATCGGCAAGTTCATGTCGTATTTCAACGAGCCCCACTGCTTCACCGAGGATGAGGTTGAACTCAGTCTTACGATCGCGCGGCAGTTGGCATTTGCGATTGCGCGCTCGCGATCGGATGAGGCCTTGCGCCAGAGCGAAGAGCGCTTCCGAAATCTATCGGAGACGCTGGATGCGGAGGTCCGCGCCCGGACGATCGAACTCGAGCAACGCAATCAGGAGGTGGTCGAAGGAGCTAATCGGCTTCGCGAACTCTCGCGCCGCATGATGCAGGTGCAGGACGAGGAGCGGCGCCATATCGCGCGCGAGTTGCACGACAGCGCAGGCCAGGTGCTGGCCGTGCTGGGAATGAGGATGGGACAACTTGCGGAGCAGGTGAGACCGGAACTGCGGTCTCCGGCGCAGGAAATTCTGCAACTCGTGCAGCAACTCACGCAGGAATTGCGCACGATGTCGTACCTGCTGCACCCGCCATTGCTTGATGAGATCGGCTTGGCGGCAGCCCTGAACTGGTACGTACAAGGAGTGACGGAACGCAGCCAGATCGATATCAATCTCAGTATTGCAGAAGATATGGGACGGCTCCCTCCGGAACTGGAACTCATTCTCTTCCGCCTGGTGCAGGAAAGCCTGACTAACGTGCACCGTCATTCGGGAAGCAAGACCGCCAGCATCCGCGTAACGCGCGAGGATGACCACGTTAGCCTGGAAGTGCAGGATCGGGGTAAGGGAATTTCGCGAGAGCGGTTGACTGAAATTCAGACGCAGGGGGCTGGCGTTGGAATCCAGGGAATGAGGGAACGCGTGCGGCAGTTCCATGGCGAGATGAGTATCGATTCTGATGAGAATGGAACGCGGATCACGGCAGTGCTTCCGGCGAAAACGAAGGCCACGCCCAGGGTGACCCGGGTAGCGAGTTGAACCTTCCGCTGCGAAGAAATTTTCTATTTCAACCGCCTGACACAATCCTGAAGCATTTCCCCTTCCCACGCGGGACGCTGAGGATTTCTGGGATGCGATCGGTCGGTTGGAATGCGGCCTGTGAGATGCAGGAAGACGGCGGCAGAGTGTTTGTAGGCCGGGACCGGATCTCGGAAAGCCACGTTGCCAAGGTATTGCAGAGTATCGGCTAGTTTGTAGTACGACGGGTCCTGCGCTTGCCAAAGGCGGTCTCGCTCGGCGAATTTTTCTGGAGCGAAGGTCGCCAGGCCCAGCAGGTAGTCGGAGCCATATTCGATCATGTCGATCCCGAGATCGTTCCCTGTGTAGATTCGAAAATCAGGACGAAGGCGATCCCGCAGAGCCAGGCGTTTGAATTCGACCACCCGGTCGAGTGAAGAGTGCTTCATTCCTTTTATCTCTGGAATATCCATCAAGCGAGTGACCGTTTCGGATGGGAAGATTTCGCCGTTGGGTGCGAACATCGAGCCGAGTTCGAATGCGATTACGCTCTCGTAGCCACGACAAACGGCCCGGTATGCAGCCGCTAATTCCGCGCCGGACTTTCCCTTCAGGCGCGCGGCCTGGAACAGAATCGGGGTTCCCCCGATGCTGGCGATTTCGTTGATCTGCTGACGATAGAGTGCGACCGTTTCGCCTTCGAGTCCTTCGATGTAGGCGCCCGCCACGAACGGGACGTCTTTGCCGAGAGCTTCTCGCGTCCAGCGCAAGACATCTTTCTTTTCAGATTCGGAGAGGTAGTTGATGTATCCGGTGTCCATGTTGACCGCGTTCATCAGGCCGGCCGCATGCGTGGCAACCAGATGACGTTGAAATGCGTCGACCGCTATGCGCCCGTCGGATTCGAAGGGCAACAATGCAGCGGCGATTCCATGCACTCGGCGGCCGGGCTGGCGGCGTGCGGCCATCGAATTGATTGTCAGATCGTTTTTCATCTCTTTGGTGATCGGGTCCGGCGTTCCAATGCTTTCTCGAGGGATGTTGAGGCCGTATTAAGTCTTTTTCAATTCCGTTAGCCGCGACGCCGCTTCCGAGTCTTTGTAGTGACGGTCAAGCGGATAGCACCCGGAGGGCAATCCCTTGCGGGGAGCGGTCGTGCAATCGCTGAAGGTCCGGCAAATTCGTTTGTGGTCGATGGGTCTGCCGTTGGCGGCGTCCCAGAGAACCTCAGGGTAAGTTAAAACCATTCTTCCCAGTCCGACGAAATCAACCCAGCCCTCGCGCAAAGCTGCCTGCGCCACGTGGGGAAGAAAATCCTGCAGGTAGCTGTAGGCCGAGCCAACAATGATCAAACTTGGAAAACGCTGTTTGAGCTGGCGGGTCATTTCCATTTGCCGCGCCACACCGATGAGCGGATCTTCGGGTGGCTGATATCCGTCGGAAGGTGGATACAACGCCGGTCGCTGCACGTGCGGGTTGTAGTAGGGGCTGCCCGCGGTAAGGTTTACCAAATGAATGTCGAGTTTTTCCAGAAGCGATAGAAACTGGATCGGCTCATCCAGACTCTCCTTGTCGGGATGGAGTGGATCGACTCCGAAACCCCAGCGATAAGGAATCAGGCTGCTGTTCGTTTCGGGAATGCCGGGGCCCAGCTTTCCATTCGCCGAACGGCTGGGGTCGGGCATGTAGGGTACGGTGTCCGCAGCCGAGAGGCGCACAGCAATGCCGAGTCCTCGACAGTTCGAGCGAATTCCCTGCACGACTTCGCGCAGAAAGCGCGTGCGATTTTCAAAGCTCCCGCCATAGGGTCCGCCGCGAGTGTGCGCGCCGAGGAATTCGTGACCAAGATATCCGTGGCAATGCTTGATATCGACGAAGTCAAAACCGAGCTTCCATGCGAGCCCGGCAGCGCGGTGGAATTGCTCGATGATGGCTTCGATTTCGCCGTCGGTGAGAACCGGATAGTCATCCGGCAATTTCAACCGGCGATCGAGCAGCGGATGTCGATACAGGATGCGTGGCTCGGGTCGGTCGTGAGCATTGGGACGGCAGAAGCGACCCGAGTGGGTGAGTTGGAGTCCGATGAGTAGCCCCCCGTCGGAACCGGTGACTTTGCGATGTTCGGCAACAAGGACAGCACGCATCCGCGCTAACGACGCGGCGGTGTGGTCGGCGAGGACGAGTTGATTCGGATTCGCCCGCCCTTCGTGACAGACGGCGACTGCCTCCCCGCCCCAGATGAGCTTCGCACCACTTTGTCCGAATCGTCGCCAGCGGCGAAAGGTGTTCTCGGTTGGACTGCCGTCGGGTGTCCCATCCCAACCTTCCATTGGTTGAACGCAAATTCGATTTCCGATGGTGAGTGGTCCTCGGGTGAGCGGCACGCGAAGCGGTGAACTGGGGCCGTCGATGAGTTCGTCGTCGCAAGGGATGGCGAGGCTTAGCGCACGCAAGTGTTCTTTGAAGCGCGAGACGTGCTTGACGCTTCCCAAACGGAGGATGGGCGTAGCGCTCATGTGGCCTTCCGATGCCGCGGCAACGGAAGCACGGCGAGCGCTCCAAGCAGAGCGAATCCGACCAGCACAAAGCAGGCCGAGGTGTAAGCGCCGCTTGCATCGCGCAAATGCCCGATCAACCACGGCGCGAGGGCTTCGGCAATGCCTCCCGCTGTGAGAATGACGCCCATGAGACGACCCAAAATCTTTAGTCCAAAGATATCGGCGGTCATGAGAGGGATGATCATGTAGTCGCCACCCAATCCGATGCCGAAAATCACGGCGAATGTGTAGATCGCGAGACGACTGGTTCCGAAGAAGAGGAATGGAATGGCAATAGCGACCAGCAGGTAGATCAATAACATCACGTTACGTTTGGGGTAGCGATCGGCGAGCCATCCCATCAGGATGCGGCCGACGATACTGAAGCCGAGAACCATCGACAGAATGTGCGCGGCGGCTGATTGCGGATAGTGCCGGTCGAGGCTGAGGTAGAGCTTCAGGTTTTGCTGGGTACCGGCGACGGCGGCGATCGAGCACATGCTGCCGATGGTGAGCAAATAGAAGTAGATGTTTTTTAATGCCCAGCGGGCGTCGGGCGGGGTGACGCGCACGGACTTTCGCTCGCCGGTGGGAGATTCCTTGACGAAGAATGCTAGCGGCAGCGAGAGCACGATGATCAAAAGGCCGAGAACGCGCAGCGCTACCTGCCATCCAAAGTGTTGAACGAGCGCGTGCGAAATCAGCGGGACCAGCGCTCCGCCGAAGCCGATGCCGAGGTACGCAAAGCCCATCGCCTTGCCGCGCGATTTATCGAACCAGCTCGAGAGCAGAACCTGTACTGGAAGCGGGCCGCCGCAAACATAGCCGAGCGCGTTGAACATGTAAAAGAAATAAAAGAAACCGAGGGTCGAGATGCTACCCAGTCCGATCAGCGCGATTCCCGCCATCATGATTCCCGCCATCATGATGCGGCGCGGGCCAAAGCGGTCGACGACCCAGCCGGCAAAAAATCCGAAAAGAGGTCCAACCAGAAGTTTGCTCAGCGCGTTGCCCGATGTGACCTGGCCGCGAGTCCAGCCGAATTGCTGCACCATGAAGTCGTAGAAGAATGGCAGGCCCCAGAGCGCCAGGCCCACAATCGAGAACAGAATGACGAACGATGTGCCGGCAACCTTGAGAGCCTCCGGACGAGTGGCTTCGGCCCCAGGTTGCGTGACGCTCTCAGTCTGCACAGCGGTTTGGTCAGCGTTAGTCATGCTGATACTTCTGTTGGGGTCCTCTCTTGCTCAGACCGGGCGAACCAGGCCGCGCTCGGTCGCTTCTGTGTTGCGGACCAGCAGCAGGGTGAGAATCATGGCGACGAACGGCACCAGGCCAGCCACGATAATGATTGGATCGAACGAATGTCCGCCCAACGCCTGGCGAGCGTCGGAGAAGTGTCCGATCAATTTGAACGCGACGATCGTGCCCAATCCAGCAGCCGTCCCGCTCATGCCGGCCACCGAAGCCACCGATTCGCTATAGAAAAGATCGGAGGGGAAAACATTCGCCATGGTGGAGAAGGCGGCGTACGAGAAGGTGGCCATCGCAAAGAGCAACGCAATGAGGGAGAGATGGCTAGTAAATACCGTGGGGATGAGCATAGTCACGCCGACACCACCGAAAACGACGACCGCTTTCCGAGCAGCACCCAGAGACCATCCGCGCTTGATCAGGTAACCGGAAACCCAGCCGCCGAAAAAGTTCCCGAGATCGGCCGCGAGAAACGGAATCCAGATCGCGATCAATCCCGAGCGTAATTCGATTCCCTTCGCAACCAGGTAGATCGGAAACCAGTCGGTGACGAAAAACCATACAGGATCAGTGAGCGCTTTGGAAACAATTGCTGCCCAGGTTTGCGGCAATTGCAGGAGCGTTTGCCATCTCAGCGGATCTTTGGTGGCGAGTTGCTCGTGCTCATCATGTTTGTCGGCCAGGATCATTGCGCGCTCCGCATCGCTGATACGCGGATGCGATTCGGGCGGGTAATACCAGCGCCGCCAAACCATGAGCCACAAAAAGCCGAGAGTGCCGGGAATCGCGAATGCCGGGCGCCATCCCCAGCGGCCGTAGATCCACAAGATGAGCCAGGCAGCAACGGCACCACCCACGGAGGAACCGCTGTCGAACAGGGCAGTGGCCAGACCGCGCTCGCGTTTCGGAAACCATTCGCTGACCGCTTTGGTAGCGGCGGGCCAGTTCCCCGATTCGCCCGCGCCCAGAAGAAACCGGAAACCCGCGAAGCTGTAAAAACCGTGGGCTAGCGAAGTCGCCATCGACACGACGGAATAGAACGCGACCGTCAGCGACAGCCCCCGCCGCGTTCCAATGCGATCCATGAATCGGCCAAAGATCGTCTGCCCGAGTGAGTAAGCAATGCGGAAGCCGATCACGAGGTTGGCGTAGTCGGTGTTGGTCCAGTGATATTGGAGCTTCAGGTAAGGGGCGAGCAACGAAAGCGTCTGGCGATCGATGTAGTTGATGACGGTGGATGCGAACAGAATGCCGCCGATCCACCAGCGCAGGTTTGAAATGGGCTTGCGTACAGAAAAGGGGCTGATGGCCTGCGGGCGATCGGACAGGCTCATATGCGGGCAATCCGCAAACGCAGATTTTTCAGATCGCCACGCTGCATGCGCAGAATTCCTTTCGAGTTGGCCCGCGATCTCTCGGTGCCTGCCGAGACGCCGGGGAGAACAACGCCTTTCACGTTGGTCGCGTTGAGTCCTCCCAGATTCAGTTCGTACATCGCGTCCGCCTGCAAGCCTGTGAGGAGTATAGAATCGCTGGCGACATCAGGCAGCGAGGCTTCGGCGTTCGTGATGGTTGTACCGGTGGAATTGAAGAGGACGGTCGGTCCGTGTTCGAAAGCCGCCCCCTGCACGCCCACGCCCTCGACTAGTTCGACGCGACTGCGGCCACTCTGGCCAGTGTCGCCGATCTCGAACACGTGCAGGAACAAATCTTCTTCCGCCGGCGCCGCTGGCGAAACCTCAACGCGCCACGCGCCGGGCACCACGTTCTTGCGATTCGACGGCAGGACACGATCGAAGTCATCGCCCCAAAAGAGTTTCCACATCTTGCGAAGCTTTGGATCTTCAGGAAGAGGAGCGCCCTCAGGTGGCTCGAGCGGCCAGTTCTCGCCCGAACCCCAGGCGCCTCCGCGGTCGTCACCGGGCGCGTAGAACTCGTGACCGCTTCCGCCGCGCCGCGTGACGACGCGTTCCTTCGGGAGCAGGCAGTGCGCGAGCAGCTCGCCCTGGCCTTCGGAGAAGCGGAAAGTTTTCGCTTGCCGAAACTCCTGCGCGCCGGCCGGCGCATTCCCGGATTCCTGATCGATGCTCGGCTGATTCACTCCATGCAGCAGCCACGCCTTGAGAAACGACGGATTCGTGCTGACGACACGATCGAAAACGAAAAGCAAATTGCGGCCAGGGATGTAGACCAACTCGCGAGTAAGAGTCCGCAGCTTCTTCGGTGAGTATGCACGACTCGCGTCACCAAGGGCGTAGTGGTATTGACCGGGAACGTAGTCGACCACCCGCATGGTCCCCAGGTCCCACAAGTCGCGCGTGCGGTTCCAATCTTCGCGGCTGCGGATGGTGTTCCAGTAACGCGAGGAATCCATGCGCTGGCCGCCATCGTTCACGGCGGCCCACAAATTGTCAGACCAGAAGAATCTTTCCGACGGATCGTAGACCAGCACCGAGTTGTGCGCGACCGTGCGCCGGTAGTAGTTGAGATAGTGCGGGCTCTCAGTGTCAGTGTAATCAGCGCCGCTATCAATCGCTAGATATCCACGGTGGTAGATCGTGAACTGGTTTTGATCGAGGTGCTGATGCTTGGCGAAGTACGGACCGCAGTCGAATTCGATCCACGTGGACTCGGGAGTCCATCCGTCGCGCATCACCAAATGCCCAACGCCCGGAAAGAAACGCTGGCGAGGCAACTCGCTTTCCGAGGCGAGCGCCGGACTGCGCGGCGCGACTTCGGGATCATCCCACAGGAACCGCAGCACGGGGACGACCCAATCTTTGTTAACGAAGCCGCTTTCACGCAGAAGCCAGGCGCTGTAGGGATCCTTGAAGCGGTTGACCGTGTAGCCCAGCAGAGCAGTGTCGCGGTTGTCGAGCACAGGGTATTCGTTGTCCCCTTCGCGCGATGGAGTTCCGTCGGGAAGGAGCTTGTATAAGTAGGTCGCGCCGACATTGCGAAAGACGGAAAAATGCTGCGCGGGATCCACTCCGGTGGTCGTGCGCTGCAATTCCGCCAGCATCACCAGAGAGGCCCAGGTGATGCGCATGTAGTCCATCGACTCATGGTAGCTGCCTTCCGGCGTGACGAACTCGGTGATGTCGAGGATGTTGTCGAGACACGCGGAAATCTTCTCTCGCCACGCCCGACAACGTTCTGCGCACGAAGGATAGGCGGCGACCGCGGCCGCGGGGAATGCAGCGAACGCGAGATAGCGAAGCGCGTAGTTGTGATAGGACATCTGGCTGGGGTCGGCGAAATCCGGCGTGGCCAGCATGGTGGTCACGCCTGCACTCAACTCCCCGGCAACGCGGTCTTTCAATGCGGAGTCGAATCCGCGATACGTGAAGAGCCAATCGAAGGCCAGCGACCAGCGGGCGTAGTCCACCCAGGAGCGCGACGGCTTGCCTCCGGCGCCCAGATGTTTGGAACGGATGTCGGCCAAGGCCCGATCGGCAAATTCGTCTTTGCCAGTGATGATCCACGACAGTGCCCAACCTTCCATGTCTTCGGAAGGTCGGCGTCCGGCGGCGTAGCGCGACTTCAGCAGCGGCAATCCCGTGAACGGATCGGAGTCGGCGATGAGCAAGCCGGGGCGACGGGGTGCGGACTCGGCTTTCATCGGCCACGCCGAGACGCACGCGGAAGCAACCAGCGCGGCAATGAAGTCTCTGCGCCTCATGCAACCGGGCCTCGCGAACGGACTCCAGGGGCGCGGTTTTTTTCAGGCCAGCAAAGCCCGGAATCCAGTCGAAAAGTGGAGAAGGAAAAAGAAGGAAAACGCAATTCGGCGCCCAGGCTATGCACGTCGGCAGAACCTCGCTAACTGCCAGCTAAATCGTGGCATTATTGTGTTTTTCCACATTTTCCCTCTGGCTTTCGTTTTCCTGCTATTTTCTTTCTTCTGAAGGGCCTTCGCAAGTGTATAAATGATGTGTTCCATAAGCCAGCCGTGACGATTCCCATCGTGCATTGAAACGCGAGGACTAGATTGATGCGTGGCCCGAAGGATTCTCGATTGCTGTCGGAACAGCGGCGCAGAAAAATTCTGGATCTCATCGAACAGCGCAGCCAGGTTACGGTGCGCGATCTGGTGGAGAAGTTTTCGATTTCGGCCGTGACCGCGCGCGCCGATCTGGACGCGCTCTCTTCCCAAGGGATGGTCGTGCGGTCGCACGGCGGTGCGGTGCGTCAGGTAGAAGCGAGCCAGGATTATCCGCTCCGGCTGAAGAAGACATTGCACCATGCAGAGAAGGCGCGCATCGGACGCGCCGCGGCAGAGCTGATTCAAAACAACGAAACCATTGTCTTGGATTCCGGTACTACTACGGCGGAGATCGCCCGGCATCTGAAAGTCCGACGCCTGCAGTCGGTCACCGTTATTACGCACGCTTTGAACGTCGCGTATGAATTGATGGACGCGCCCGACATCTCCGTGATCATGATCGGCGGACTGCTGCGTCCAGTGTCGTGCTCGCTTGTAGGACCGCAGGCCGAGGCGATGCTCAAGGACTTTCATGCCGACCGCCTCTTTCTCGCCGTGGATGGGTTCGATCTGGAGATTGGCCCGTCGACTCCCGATGTGCTTGAGGCGCAGCTGAACAGCATGATGGTGCGCAATTCGAAAGAGGTGAATGTGGTTGCCGACTTCAGCAAACTTGGCCGCCGCAGCGTCTCGCGCATCTGTCCTCTTTCGGACGTTCACCGGTTGATCACCGACACGCGGGCTCCAGCCGACTTCACCGAGGCGTTGCGCAAGTCGAAGATCGACGTCATTACGGCGTAGATTTCTCAGTTGCTAATCGTGTGAAGTGATAGGCGAGCATGCGATCCGGCAGCAGCAACGCATTTCGAAAGCGCGCACTGACCTCATCGGCTTTCCCCAACTCTTTCGCGAGCGAACCTGCTGTGTAGTTCCAGTAGCTTGGAAACGCGCTGGTGTCGCTGCGGCTGGCTGCCTGATCAAATGACCCTTGCAGACGAGCTTGCCACTGGGCCTGATCAAAGCCGGGAAGTTCCTTGGCCGCGAGCCACGCCCAGCGGATCTGGTCGGGAGCCGAAGCGGCCGCAGCCGCCTGAAATTTAGTCCGTGCTTCGGCCGGTTTGCCACAGGTGCTGTACACCGTGCCGATCAGATACTCGGTCCGCGCCGATTGAAGAATCGGCTCAAGGCCGTCGCGCGTGAAAGCCAGATCGGGCACCGCCGATCCCAGGTTCTGTGCGATCGGCAACGCCTGATCGCAATGCCCCGCCTTCGCCGCAGCAATCGCGTGCTGCAATTGCACTTCGATCCACACCTGGCGAACGTTGGTTCCGCCTTCCTCCCGAGCGAAAAATCGATTGTGAAACAGCGTCGTTGCGCGGTCAAAGTCTCCGGCTTCCGCCAGATTAAGAATCAGCTCGTATATCAACGACGGTGGAGCAGTGTCGAGGTGGGGATACTTCTCCAGAGCCTCGACACGTTCACTCGCCGGGCGATGGAGCAGGCTGAGCGCCTGGTCTATACCCAGATAGATCGCAATGTTCGACGAATCGCTGCGCTGGCCATCGCGGAATGATGCGAGCGCCTGCTCGGGATCATTCTTGATATGAAGAAGAGCCAGGCCCGTGCTCGCGCTCAGCACCGGAATGTCCGGACCGTACTTGTGAGCTTCGGCCCACTCCTGCAAGGCAGGATCGGTTTCGCCGCGTGAAAAGTAAAACGTTCCCAGCAGGTAGTGTGCGGCCGCGTCGGTCGGGTGTGCCTGCAACGCTGCTCCCAGAACGGCGAATTCCTCGGCGGTGTTCGGGAAAATAAACGCTGTGGAGAGTTTCGAGGCTGCGCTGTAGTCGGCTTCTGCCGGCTGTCCAAGCTTCTGGTGGCAGTAACCCCGAAAATACGCGACCATCGGATGTTTCTGCGGAGCGACCGTGCCCGGCTCGCTCTGATCGGGCGCGGGCAATGGATAGTCTCGGTCAAGAACGGCGAGCGCCTTCGCATACAAGCCGAGCCGCATGTACTGTGCAGACAAGTTCAGAACGCGATTCGGATCGTTCGCAAGCTGAACGAGGTTGGGGTTTCCCGCTTCATTTTGAAGAAGGTAGCTGAGGGGGAAGCGCGACAACCCTTCGTGCGCCAGTTTCCGCGCTTCGACCGTGCCGGTCGCCGCCTTCACGGCTACGAGTTCTTCCAGAAGGCGCTCGTCCCCCGGGGCTGCGTGCGCGGCATCCGCCAAATGGCGCCCTGCCCCGGCAAGATCACCGGTGCGTGCCAGCAATTCTCCGAGACGCAACGCAGCCGCTGGATAAAACGACGGCAGCCGTTCAGCTAGTTCGTACGAAGTTCGCGCAAGAGTAGCATCCCCGACGCCGTCGTATGCGAGGCCAAGGTAGTACGAGATTTCTGTGTCAGTCGTGTCGCGCAGATGCAGCGGCTCGAGAAATTTTCGGGCTTCCTCGTAACGCAGCAAACCCGCGGCAAGCCGGCCCGCACCTTTGCCTGCCACAAAACTGTCGGGAAACTTCGTCAGAGTCTGCTGGTAAGCCTCGAGTGCGCTCAGTAGTCTGCCGTTTAGCTCTTCGTCCTTGGCGAACTGAATCCAATCGTCGAAGTTACGCTTGTCAGGATCGGGCATGCGATAGGAGGGTTGCGGCCCGACGTGAATTTCTGATGCCGGCGTCCAGTCGTATTCGCCTTCGGTCTGGCGTAAGAGGGTGGCCCCTTTGGCGTCCTGCACTTCAATCGTGTACTTCGACTGCGCATCGGCATTCGGAACTGCGTGGGTCCAGGCGCGGTCGGGAGTCAGTTCGACCCTCTCTTGAACGATCTGCTCTTTCCCCTTTAAGATCGAGACGGTCGCTTGCGGAATGGCCTGGTTGGCGTTGAATCCGACAGAAAGATTCCCTGCCTTGCGCGTTAAGTTCGCGACCCCTGCAAGGTTTGCTCGCGAGATGCCGCCAATTTCGCGCACCGGCATCCAGTATTCTGAGAAGTGCAGGACCTGCCGAGGCTCGAGAAATGCGTAGGTCTCCTGGTTGCGGAATAATCCGGCCTGCACTTCGAGATAGCCGCTCTCGTTGTCGGAAAGAGCCTTGCGCCAATCGAGGCCGTCGGCATCGACTCCCCATGACCAGATCTTCTTCGCGGGTAAATCTTCATATATCGCATAATGAACGGTCCCTGTGTTCGTATGCGGATTCCACACTCCCATAAAGGGCTCGCGGCTGCCGTGAACGAACATCGACACCGGCCCCTTGGTGTGATTGCGCAGCAGGCTATAGTCCACGCCGTCCTGATCGACGGGCCAGGTGTGGATCTCGGTGAAGCCGTGCGTTGCCGCAAATTGCATCGGGTACGCAATACGCGAGTCATCCCAGGCTTCGACTCCGGCGTTGTTCCACCAGTAGAACCGATGCCGCGCATCGCTGCGGTTGGTGAGCGTGACGCGCTCCTCGAGCACCGACGATTTCGGACGCAGGATCAACTCCACCGTCCACTCCATGCCGTAGACGCGGTCAACATTGCCCACGGTGGCGGAGGCGCTGCCGTCTTCGTGCTGCTCGAAGGCAAAGCTCACCGGCGACATCGTCATCCAGTTGTGGGAGACCGGGAAGTTGAACTCGACACCAAATGCCGCCCAGGCGCCGCGATAGGCGATCGCGGCCTTCTTGATCGAGGGGTTGGCGTAGAACATCGGCTGGCCCGAAATTTTGTCGATGCACGTGTAAAGGTGTCCGCCGATATCGGGCAGCACCGAGCACTTCAGGTATTCGTTCTCCAGATAGATGGCGCGCCAGGCTTTGTCGACGCGATTGCTGGTGAGATTGTTGCGCAGTGTGTACGGGTAGTTGAAGCGATTGGTGGTGAACTGGTCAAAGGGAGGATTGGGATCGGGCAATCCTTCTTCGTACGTGGGCAGGTTGAGCGTTCCCTGCCACACGCGCACCTGCGCCTGGGTCATAGGCGCAAGAAGCACCAGCCCTGCGAAGAGAACACAGCAGATTCGCATCCTAAATCTGGAGAAGTCTTGCGGCATTTTCGTTGTAGACCTTGCGCAGAATCTGGTCCGAGAGATTGATGCCATAGATGCGCCACCGTCCCTGTGGCGGGATTTTCGCAGGCGCATAGTCGAAATATTCGTCTTCCGTCTCGAGAAAGCGGTAATAGATTTCGTAGAGCTGGTCGTTGAACACCTGCTGCGGAAATGCGTCGCCGTGCGGGGTGGCGTCGGTGGCGAACAGGATGCGGTCCTGGTACTTGTCGAAGAATTTCTTCGAAGTGAAAGGCTGGCGGCCTAACTCGCCGATGCGCGCCGCCATGTCGACGTGCATGTTGGGATACTTGTCGAGGTTCTCAGAAACGTTCTGCAGATTCTCGGAGAAGTTGCCGAAATGCAGCGTCACGAATTGCGTCTTGGGATGCTTCGCCATCATGCGGTTGCGCGCCTCGATCAACTCGGCGTTGCTGGGGAAATCCGCGCCGTAAAATGACCAGTCCGGATGATTGTTCAGCTCTTCGTAACGTTCGTTGAATCGGTCGGTAGGCGTGAAGAACGCAGCGGGATCAGAGATGTGGATCGCGACGGGCATGTTCAGTTGCCCGCAGGCATCCCACATGGGATCGAAGCGCGGATCGTCAATCTTCACAAGCGGACCGGACGTGATGTTCTCGCGCAGGTAGAGACCGAGCGTCTTGAGAATCTTCATCCCGCGTGCGCCATCGCGGTGAGCCTGCTCGATGGCCTGCGCCTGCAACTGGGGATAATTGGATTCTTTGAAGTGACTGTAGGAGGGCTCGGTAAACGTAAGAAAGCGGCCGGGATAGGCGCGATCATATTTGCCGACGGCTTCGGCAAGTCCTTTCTCGTAGCCGCCGGTTAAGTTAACCATCACCTTTATGTTCTTGCGGTCCATCACCGCCAGGCACTCCTGCGGGGTGCCCAGATATTGACGATCGGGTGAGATGGCAACACCTTTCTCTGCTTTGGCGGAAACCGAGATGTGGGTGTGAAAATCGATGACCGGGAATTTCGCGCGCTCGACCTGCGTTTCGTGCACCTGGAGCATGCTCTTCGGTTCGTATTGTGAGAGGTCGAGCGGAGTAGGAGATTTCTTGCTCTGCGCATCTTCTGCGGCTGGCGGGTTCTCTCCGGTTAATGGTCCGACGTGCATTCCGACACCGGCCATGACGCCAACGCCATAGAGCCACTGACGGCGATTGATCAACTTGGACCTCCTGCGTTTTCCAGGTTCGCGAACAGCTATTGTCCCGGTTCGAGGGCGGGCGTGGCAATGTCGACTGGCTTTTGCTCTCCATTAATGGAGCCATGCCACACGCTGCCGCCGAACGTCGTGATGTAGATCTTGTTGTGGTCGAGCGGATCGGGGATCACGCGCTGGCCCCACTTGAAATTGAAGCCCGGGATTCGAGTCCAGGTGAGACCGCGATCCGCCGAGCGCCAGGCCGACGACTCGAATCCGGCAGCATACAGGACGTCGGGATTCGCCGGGTCGATCGTGATGTCGTAGATGTGCCGATCTTTTTCCAGCACCTGCTTCCAGGTCTTTCCCGCGTCTTCGGAGAGAAATATGCCCCCGCCATCGCCGTGTTCTCCCGCGGCACGTCCCCACACCGTGAGGTACAGGCGATTGGGCGAACGCGGATCGATTGCGAGGCCGTTGGGGGCGTTCGATCCCTCAGGAAGTTGGACTGGCTGCCAATGTTC